>Ga0209573_1000422_pt1 | contig 91884 bp, 33 predicted proteins | sample TNRBio252014_DNA_FD_185870 | JGI IMG/M metagenome (GOLD analysis project Ga0209573, IMG submission 185870) | Wastewater treatment Type I Accumulibacter community from EBPR Bioreactor in Madison, WI, USA - TNR Reactor_6/25/2014_ DNA (SPAdes)... | ecosystem: Engineered > Bioreactor > EBPR >... | reverse complement strand
TGAGCGCGGCGACAATCTGCACGTTTTGCACGCGCCGCCGAGGCCCCTGATGGGAACCCTCCTCGCGCAGGCTGCTGATCTGGGTGACGGCGGGTTGCAGCACCTCTTCGATGCGTTGTCTCAACCCACCACGCATTGCGGTAGTGTTGGCTGGCATCACCCACCCAATCCATTTTCGTTAACTTGTCCTAATTATTGCTCAACGGCATTGAGGCTAAAGCCTCACCCTTCCGCTAAGCAGCCCCAGCCCGCTTCACCACCTCCCACGCCTCGTCCATCTCGGCGAGCGAGAGCTTGCCGAGTTCCTTGCCCTGCTCGCGCAGGTGCGTTTCCATTGCGTGAAAGCGGCGGACGAACTTGTCGTTGGCGGCGGCGAGCGCAGACTCGGACTCGATGCCGAGTTTGCGGGCGAGATTGACGACGCTGAAGAACAGATCGCCGATTTCTTCCTCAATGTGGGCCTTGTCGCCGGATTGCACGGCTTCCTCCAGCTCGGCGGTCTCCTCGCGGATTTTATCGAATACGGGCGCGGCATCCGGCCAGTCGAAGCCGACACGGGCGGCCTTCTTTTGCAGCTTTTGACCTCGCATGAGCGCCGGGAGGCCGCTGCCCACGCCGTGCAGCATGCCTTCGTGCTGCGTGCCTTTTTCGACGCGCTTGATGGCATCCCACTGCGAGAGCACCGCGTCCGAGGTGGTGGCGCTGGCCTCGCCAAACACATGCGGATGACGGCGGATGAGCTTCTCGGTGAGTCCATGCGCCATCTGGTCGAGATCAAAGGCTCCGGTCTCACTGGCGATCTCGGCGTGCAGCACGGGCTGCAGCAGGATGTCGCCGAGTTCATCGCAAATCTGCGCGGGATCACCGCCACGGATGGCCTCGGCCACCTCGTAGGCTTCTTCAATGACATGCGGGATCAGCGACTCATGCGTCTGCTCCATGTCCCACGGACAGCCGCCTGGCGCGCGCAGGCGATGCACGACGTAGCGCAGGCGGGTGAGGGCGTCGGGATGATTGAGCATGTCTTCCATGCAGGCAGTTAGCGTGCGCGGCAGCCGGTGCGACGAGAATTTTCGTCCTCGCAAACTCAGGCAAAGGCCTGGATGAAGCTGACCTCCAGCGCGAGACCTTCATTCACGTTCGTGTGCAGGTGGCTTTCGAGCTGACGGAGGATGCGGATGCGCTTGGCGACCTCCCCGGAGTCCCATTTTTCGGCGAGGGCGGCGGTGGCGGCCTGAAACTTCGGCAGATCGAGATTCTCGGCCCCGGCTTGCTGACGGGCGACGTCCCCGAACCACGAGAGCAGCAGATCCATCAAGGCGCTGCGCTGCTGAATGTACTCGGCCTCGATTTGCGCCTCCACCTGGTCCTCGCGCTGCTTGAGCCAGGTTCCGTCGGTGGTTTTGCCATAGTGCTCGGTTTCGCGCTCAAAGTCAGCCTCGTGGCGCTTTTTGAGGTCTTCGTGAAGGTCTTCGAGGATGGATTCAAAGTCGGCCTTCAGGCCGAGCGCGCCGGAAAGCGTGCCAGCGGCACGGGCGGCGAGTTTTTCGAGCACCACGAGGAGTTTGTACTCGTGATCAGTGAAGCTGCGCGCCCCGGCGGGCGGCATGAGACCGATCTCGATGACGCGAGACTGGATGGTGGGCAGCAATTGCTCCGGTTGCGTGGTGAGGAGGAGCAGCAGCGTGTTCGGCGGCGGCTCTTCCAGTGTTTTCAGGAAGGCGTTCTGCGCCTGCACATTCATGCGCTCCGCATCGACGATGACGCCGAGCTTCCAGCCGTTCGGCGCGGCGGTGCGGCGGATCATCTTCTCCAGGAAACGAATCGTGCCCGGATCATCGCCATCATCGCCAATGGTGATGCGGCGGGACTTGCTCTGCGGGCGCAACACGATGGCCCCCTGCCCTTCCCAGGCTTCGAGCGTGCGAAACTGGGTGCCCACCATCAAGTCCAGCACACGGGCCGCGAACTCCTCGTGCCTGGCTTCCTTCGGCCCCGTGATGAGATACGCATGCCCGAGGCGGCCGTTGTCGCGGGCGCGGGTGAGGAGGCTGAGGGCGTGGTCGGCTTTGAAAGGCATGAGGAGGGAATGACGAAACCAGAATGGCGAATGACGAATGCAGTGGCCTGGGAAGGTTGGATGCGATTCGTGAGTCGCCTCGGAGCGTGTGGATTACTCGACATCCGTTCCGGTGCAACTGGGAGCTCGTCGGGGGGGGGCAGCAGAGTGGTCCCCAAAGTGGTCCGCACCTCGCGAAGCGCGCCGAAGGCAATCCTCTGTGCGGTGCTCCGCCACAGGGAACGCGCAATGAGTCCCTCTGCTCATTTCATTGCTTATGCCTGTATTCCTGGCCTTTTTCTCGGGGCAGAAATGCCCCGGTTACTGCGATTTGCCAACGAGCCGGATTTCCTGGGGCGAGCGGGCTTGATGGTCGATCTTCACGCGCTCGACATGCGCCTTTTTCGTCTGGGGATCGGTCCATTTCACCTCGCACAGGGTGGAGCCGTAGGATTGATCGGGCTGATTGCGCAGCGTGGCGTTGCCCTCGGCATCGGCGGTGACGCTGTGGCCGGGAATCCGGTGCTTTTTATAGCTGGCGTAGGCTTCCGCGTCTCCAGGCTCGACGGCATGGCCGCGAGTGGTCAGGGCCAGCGGGGCCGTGCCCCCTGTGGTCATGACGGACAGCGTGGCCCCCCCCGCCGGACTGCCATCCGGGCGCAGCAGAAGCACTTGGCGCTCGATGCACGGAAGCGTGTCGATGACGACCTCAATGGGCGAGGATTGGCCCGCCGTCTTCACAGAGACGCTGCCTGCGCTGAAGGTGGAGGCAGTGCTCCAACCGTCGCCAAAACCAGCCAGGGAGAGATTGCCACGCGGCAGGGTGGGAAACTCAAACCTCCCGTCACGCGACACCGGTGCCCACGCATACCAGTAGGCGATTGGAACAGTGCCCTTTATGATAACGCCGGTCTGCATCTCGGCACGCACGGCGACGCTGGCGATGACCCAGCCCTGCCCGTCATAATTTGCAGGCAGGGGACGCACCCGCCCCTTCACCGCCACCGAGGGCATGAGGCGCACTTTCTTGTCGAACACCGCGTCCGCATCCTCCAACGCCACCTGAGCGGCGGAGAAGTATTGGGAGCAGTCCGCCTTCGTGCCGCGCATCAGGAAGCGATGGCCCATGTCGAGCAAGCCCTCGCCCACGGCGCGTCCGTCAGTGAATTTTTGCTCCGGCCCGGTGCCTCTGCCGTGGCTGATGACCCAGGTGGCAAAGGAATCCGCGTCCTCCACTTCCGCATTGAGCCTCGCCTTCGGCCACGAGCCGGATTTGGAGGTGGCGGTGGAGTTGGAAGGACGAAAGGCAAAGTCCGACTCCTCCAGCTTGAGTTCACCGAGATCGTGCGGCTGCCGCGCCGTGTCAGGCTCCAGCTTGAAGGCGAGGGACAGCCCCCCGTTGCGAGCGCTCATGAGCTTCGAGTCCTTTGGCGACACCCAGACGGTACAAAGGTAATCATCCGCCGGCAGATCCCTCGTTTCAAAACGACCGCCATCATCGACATCCGGCTGGTCGTTCATGCCGTCCTTGCCCAGCGCCGTGAAGCTCACACTCACCCGGTAGGCCTCACTCATCGCGGAGCGCCCTCCTGGCAAAATTAGCCGTCCTTTGATCTGGCGCGTTTTTTCGGCGGGAACCGGCGGCACGGCGGCCCTCGGAGCGGGGATGCGGATGTCCACCGTCTTCTTCTCACCGGGAGCGAAGGTGCCACGGCGCAGGGAGACGATTTTCCCGTTCACCGTCACATACTCGCTCGATGCCTGCGGCGTGATGCGATCCACTTGGTAGCGCCCCTGCGCGTCTGTCTTGGCGGTGGCCCGGATGTCGAGCGAAAACAGCGTGGTCCCGCCCACATCGGTTTCACGACGGCTGGCACTGAAGCGGATCTCCGTGTCCGGCACAGGCTTGCCCTCCGCGTCCACCAGCGTGCCCTGCGCCGAGGCCCAGCGCTCAAGCTTCAGCGTGTTGCCTGGCCGCCAGTCCCGCAGACTGGCATACCCAATTCCCTCCGCAGGATGCTGCACGACCAGCCACTGCTCATGCTCCGCGCCCACGACCAGCACGCGGCCGGAGAAAGCGCCCTGCGCGTCCGTGGCAGGCTCTCCCATCCAGTAGCCGGGACCCATCGAGTAATAGCCTGTGTCGGGATTTTTGATGGAATTGAGGCTGTCATGATAGAACCGGCCGCAAACCGACAGCGAAGCACCCGGCACAGGCTTGCCTTCCGCATCCACCACCTTGCCCGTGAGCAGCTTTTCCAGCTCCAGCGCCTGATCCACCGTCTGGCCGCCCTCTTTCCAGGTGATCGCCACGGGCTGGAGCGCCATCCCCGGCGCATCCACCAGCAAAAAGCCTCTTTCCTTGTCAAAGCTGCTCTTCACCACCCGAAAGCGCCCAGTGGCGTCCGTGCGCGCCTTTGCCCGCCCCGCCATGGGAAAGGCCAGGAGGTTGTCATACGCCACACTGGTGTACACCGCCGCGTCCGGCACCGGCTGCCCGTCGGACTTCCGTGTCACCGTGCCCGTCAGCCAGCTCGTGGCTTTGGCCAGCACCAGCCGGTGCTCCTTTTGATCCTGGCTGGAAAACTTGGGCTGCGTCTCACGCGGACTCACATAATCGGGATGCAGCGCCCGCAGTTGCAGCACACCCGATTCCGGCACGGACTCAAAGCGGAAGCGTCCTTGCGCGTCGCTCACCGCCTTGCGCACCTCGGGATCGGTGTCGTCCCCGATGCGCAGCGAGCACGAGGCGCCGACGATGGGTTTCCCGTGATCATCCACGACGAACCCCGTCACCACGCCGGGCTCAGCAGCAGCAGCGGTGCCCGCAGGAGGCGTTGTGGCCGCCTGCTTCGTCTCCGCAGGCGTCTTGGTCAATCCGGTGACAGACAGCAGCGCGAAGACCAGCAGGCCGATCCCCCAGCGCGTGCGGCGGCGGCTGGCCACGTCCTTCAGCGCCTCGATGCGGCGTTTCAGATCGTGCTTGTTCTCCGAGATGCCCAGCAGCGTCGCGGACGCACACCACAGCAGCCAGCCCGCCACGGCGCGGTTGGCAAAATCCAGCAGCACCGTGCCGAAGCGGTGAGCCTCTCCCGCGTCCGTGTATTTCAGCGCCAGCGCGTCCGCCGCCATCTCCGCCTCCACCCGCAGGCGGCGGCCCGCCCACCACGCCAGCGGATTGAACCAATGCACGGCCAGGATCAACGAGGCCAGCACCTGCGTCCAAAGATCACGCCGCTGCAAATGCGCGATCTCGTGCAAAAAGATCAGCTTCAGTGCCGCCGCGTCATACGACTCCGCCACATCCTGCGGCAGCAGGATCACCGGCCTGCGCACACCAAACAAGGCCGGAGCGCGCACCGCGCCCGTCACACACACCTGCGGCACCCGCCTCAGCCCGGCCAGCTCACCTGCCTCACGCAAAATACTGACCACACGCGACGAGGGCGGCACGCCATCCGCACGCAAGCGGCGCAGCAAGCGCAGATGCAGCCCCAGCATCGCCCCCAGCATGACCACCACACCCGCCAGCCAGCCCAGCGTCAGCTTCTGCTCCAGCGTCCAGGGCTTGCGCGTCACCAGAGGTGTCACATTCACGTCAGGCATTGCCGCCTGCGTCACGCTTTCCAGTTCCTGCGGCAGCTCTAGCATCACCTCCATAGGCGCGGAAACCTCCGCCACTTCCATCACCATGCCCGGTTTGACTTCCTCGCTGCCAAACCGCCCCATCATCGACCAGCGCGACTCGCCCATGTCCGGCAGCACAAACCGCAGCAGCACCAGCAGCCACAGCACATGCCTCCAGCCAGGGGAAAACTGCCGTCGCATCAGCACGACGACCAAAGCGACAGCGAGAGCAAACAGCGCCCCCTTCCAGGACAGACCGGCGACAGACAACAGCCACGTTTCAGCGGAATCAAGCAGCGTGTTCATGGTAGATCAGGATTTAGGTTGGATTTCATTCAGCAGCGCCTTCAACTCGGTGATGTCGGCCTTCGTCAGCGAGTGATGCTCGGCCACATGGGCCACCAGCGGCTGCAACGCGCCGCCAAACATCCGGTTCAAAAAACTCCGCGTCTCGTCCGCCACACAGGCGGAGCGGCGCACCTGCGGCGTGTAGAGGAAGCGGTTCCCCTGCGGCTCCGTCGCCAGCGCGCCCTTCGCCGTCAGCCGCGCCAGCAGCGTCACCACCGTGGCCCGCTTCCAGCCTTTCAGCTCCTCCAGCAGTCCCACGATTTCCTGCGAGGTGCGCGGAGAGCGCTCCCACAGCAGTTCCATGATGTCCCACTCCGCCGCGGTGATGGCGACGGACTTGGGAGCAGATCGTCCGTTCTTGGCAGCTTGTTTTTTGCTCATGTTTACAAGTGTAATCAAAAACGACTACATATGTAAACAAAAATCTTTTCTTCTTTTGCGCCAGCGATTCCCCAGCGCCCCATCACTTCTTCTCCGCCTCCGCCAGCACCTCCTGCACCCGCTTTTCGACCTCTTCAGAGGTGAGTTTTGGATCGGCGAGGAGGAGCCGGTAATTCTCCAGCGCCGTCCGAGTCCGCGGATGCTCCAAACCGTAACCACGCACCAAAATCCGCGAGGCTCGCCTCATCAGCGGCTTCGCCTCCGCGAGGCGCTTCGTGGCCTGAAGCAACAAAGCGAGGTTGTTGAGGCGGATGGCGACGTTGGGATGGTCCTGTCCGTAGCTGGCCTCTTCAATGCTCAAGGCCCGCAGCAGGAGTGGCTCCGCCTCAGTCAGACGGTTCGTAGCCTGGAGCAACTGCGCGAGGTTGTTGAGGTCAATGGAGACACGGGGATGGTCCGGGCCGTAGCTGGCCTCATCAATGCCCAAGGCTCGCCGATAAAGCGGCTCCGCCTCCGCGAGACGGTTCGTGTCCTGGAGCAACTGCGCGAGGTTGTTGAGGCCACGCGCCACGTTGGGATGGTCCCGACCGTAGCTGGCCTCATCAATGCCCAAGGCTCGCCGCATCAGCGGCTCCGCCTCTGCCTGACGGTTCGTCGCCTGGAGCAACATCGCGAGGTTGTTAAGGTGGATGGCGACCATGGGATGCTCCTGGCCGTAGCTGGCCTCATCAATGCCCAAGGCACGTCGCATCAGCGGCTCGGCCTCCGCCAGCCGATTCGTGTCCTGGAGCAACGCAGCGAGGTTGTTGAGGCGGATGGCGACCTCGGGATGGTCCGGGCCGTAGCTGGCCTCATCAATGCCCAAGGCTCGCCGCATCAGCGGCTCGGCCTGAGCATAACGTGCCTGGGCATGAACAAACAATGCCCATTGATTTAGCACCAACGAAAGCGCCTGGAGTTGGGCGGATTGCCTGTCGGCCAAGTTCTCCACGACCGCCTGGAGATGCGGCTCCAGCAGGCGCATGCGCGGCCAAGTGCGAACGTCACCCGATTCAAGTGGCAGGGCAGCAGCCAGCATCACCAGCAGATGATCTTTCCACGCCTGCCTTTCCTCCGCAGGCGTCCGGCGGCGCTCCAGCTCGTGGTGGAGGCGATGGAGCTGGGTGGAGCGGTCATCGCGGGCCTTGAGGATGTTCCGGGACTCCAGGCCACGCACGAGAGCGGAGACGTCCTGTTCTCGAAGCGCATCCAGCTTTGCTGCTTCGGCATGCAAGAAGTCCGGCACGGGTTGCGCGGCGAGCCAGGCGAGCACGCGCACCAGGAAACGCTGCGGTTCATTCAAGCTCTGCACGGTCTGTTCCCAGACCGCCGCCACGGGCAGCGGGTAACGCATGGAGACCGGGTCATACCACGAGAGCAGGGAGGCATCGTCCTGATGGAGGCTGGCACGCGCTTCGCGGAAAGAAGCGTGCTGCTGGTTGATCCAGGCGGCGATCTGCTCCAGCGCGAGCGGCAGCCCCTCCACCTCCGCCACAAGCTGGCGGGCATCCTCCGCATCCGAGGTCTCGACTCGACGGTGCTGACGGGTCGCATCCAAAAGGAAATCCACACCTGCGGCGGCTCCCAGCGCATCCAGTTTCAACGGCCGCACTTGACCGCCCCAGCGGGCATAGCGGGTGGTGAGGAGGATGTGTCCGCAACCACGCAAACGAGGCAGGAGATGTTCCGCGAGATATGATGCCGAGCTTTCGGCATCGGCATTGTCGAGGATGAGCAACCAGCCTGGATGCGCCACCAGCCATTCAACGGCGGCTTCGAAACGCACCTCCTCCTGGGCCTCGGGCGGCAGCGAGAGGCCTGGCAGGGAAAGATCCGCCAAGCGGCCGAATTGGGACCGGATGGTGTCCGGGTCATCCGCGCGGAGGAAAAAAATGAAGGGGTAGTCGGCCAGATGCCGGTAGGCATATTCCAGCGCGAGCCGCGTCTTGCCCATCCCACCAAGCCCCTCCACGGCGAGCGCGTCAGTGATGGCACTGGCACCGGACTGAAGGAGCATCTGACGCAGTTCGTGAATCTCCGCCTCGCGTCCGATGAACTGGCTGCCGATGGAATCAAAGGGGATGTTATGAACTGCCGTGACGGCACCTTCCGCAACGGTCGAGGTGGCTGCCTTGTCTGGCAGGGCAGGCAGATCGACATCCACCGTTCGGTAGTCGGAGAGGTTTGAAGCGAGGTCGGCAAATCGCCGTGCATGGGAAAGGGGTATCCACAAGATGAGGCCGATGCGCTGGTCCCGCAGGGTGTCCCGCTGAATGTTGAGCTGCGCCACCGACGTGTGCAGCATCTGCGCCGCATCCGGCAGATCCACCGGCGTGATCTCCAAGGTGAAGAGATGATCGGTGACACGCTGGCGGCTGAGCAGCCGCTGAACGGGAGAATCCCCAAGCTCGTAAAGGCGAAGATGCTCCGCGTAGAAACCACGCGCCTGCAGGTGGTGATCCAGCGCCTCCACCCAGCGACGGTCCAAACGCTCGCCCGAGTAATAAGCCAGTCCGAGCGCCGGACGGCCCAAGCGCACCCGATCCAGAAGCGGATCAGCGAGTTCGTGAATGATCTTAGCTGGCGGAGGCGGAAGCGGCATCAAGGATGGCCTGAACGGCTGGATGCAGTCCATACCATCCTTCGCCGTTCGGGTAAAAGATTATCGCTTTGAGGTGGAGGAGCGGGCCAATGCCGTCGAATCCGAGAGGATAGGGATTATCACGCACACGGCGCAGCACCTCGAAGTCCTTTGCGGAGAGCAGGCGGCGGAAATAAGCTTTCCGGTCATTGAGAACACGAGTGACGTGCGAGGGCTTCACTTTCCCCTTAGGATCGTCCGCATCGGCATACTTCGCTGCGTCCCCGGCGATGCCTATCATGTCGCGCAACATGCCGCCCGAGAGGCGGAAGATTTCCCGCAGCGCCTTGTCGGTGAACAAATCCAGGCTGGCGAGGCGCGAGATGACCTCCTTGAAGAACTTGAAGCCATTGCTGTCGAGATCATCGGAGCCTGCTTTGGTGAAGACCTTCACATTCGGCAGCAGGGAGTAATTGTCCTGCACGTAGGCCATGAACTTCGGCTCATTGAGCAAAGGGAGAGGCACAACGATCAACAACGAAACCCGCGGCTTGCTGATGGAGGCCCAGTGGTTGGTGAAAATGTCCTGAATGGGCCGGAAATCGACATGATCCAAACCGTCGAGCACCACGAGCGGACGCCGCTGTTTGGACTTCTCGATTTCCTGCGCGAGATCGTCGATGAGCGTGATGAAGTCGGTCAGCCTGTCGCGCATCTTTTCACGAATGGTCTTTTTCAAGCTGCCTCCGGCCTGAATCTCGGCGGTGGCCTTCAAGAGCAGGAAATTCCACTCCACCCCGGTCTTGCCAGCACCCTCGCCGCCAGTTTCCGTCTCGATTTCCACCTCGCGCCCCCACTTTTCGATGCGTTGGGTCAGCGCGGCGGGAACTTTGACTTCATGATCCTCGGCCATGCTCACCACGCACTCGGCAATGCCAAGGAGCAGGTCGGTGAAGTCGAGATTGTTGATGTCCAGCTTCTCACGAACGGAGAAAATGGCTGGCAGGTATTGGCTGAGGAGACGCTGATCATTGACGACCCGATTGAGTTCCGTGGATTTGCCCGCACCCGTATGACCCGTGAAGAACCAGCGGAATGGCCTGCTGCCAACAGCGGCGGAGGCCGCCTCCGCCATCATCGAGTCAAGCGTCTCTGTCCCGCGCTCGACATAGAAAGGCCGATCCTCAGGACGGGCAGGATGCAGTTCCATCCGTTCGCGATCGAGAACAAGCTTGGCGTCTGCAAGAGTGGATACTGGTAGTTGCATAAAGATACAGAACCCGAGCCACGGAAGGGTGCAAGGAGGAAACGAATGCTCAAAGAGCGTCGGCTTACGCGAGCCTTGCCGCGACCTGTTCCCAAACGACCTCATGCACGATCTCGGGCGCTGCACTGGCATCAATGACATGGATGCGCTGTGGTTCAGCGGCAGCAAGGGAGAGGTAACCTTGGCGGACTTTCTCAAAAAACTCGAGCGGCTGGCTCTCCATGCGATCAAGCTCACGCCCCATGGCGTGGATGCGCTGCCAGGCGGTCTGTGTGTCCATGTCGAGCACCAGCGTGAGCTGCGGGAGCGTGCCGCCGATGGCGAAACTGTTGATGGCACGAACGCTTTCGAGCGGCAGGCCGCGTGCGATGCCCTGATAGACGGTGGTGGAATCGAGGAAGCGGTCGAGGATGACGAAGACACCTGCTTCGAGCAGCGGGCGGATTTTTTCGCGGACGATTTGAGCGCGGCTGGCAGCGAAGAGGAGGAGTTCTGCCTCGGGGGTCATCGACACGCCTTCTTTGGCGTGCTGGAGGAGATGGCGGATGCTTTCGCCGATCTCGGTGCCGCCGGGTTCGCGCAGGACCTCGACTTGGCGACCTGATGATTCAAGGCGTTTACGCAGGAGGCGGATTTGCGTGGATTTGCCGCAGCCTTCAGAACCTTCGAAGGAGAGGAGGAAGCCGATGGATGGTGATGTGGCGGGCATGGCAGTCACGAAAAACGGCCCGCCTCGACACACAGCCGCAGTGATGCCAGACGGAGTTTGATTGCCTGAATTCCATGCACGACGCTTTGGAAAATCATCATCTGGACGGCTTTCAAAGCTCTGGCTTGATGCTGTCCGGGTCCACCCCGAGCTCACGCAGCTTGGCAGCCAGGGCGTCTGCTCGCTGTGCCTCGGCGGTGGCGCGGCGGGTCTCGGTGGAGGCACGAAGGGCCTCGGCGGCGGCGCGGCGGGCTTCAGTGGAGGCGCGTTGTGCCTCGGCGGTGGCGCGCTCCTGACCGGTGAGGAGGATTTTGCCATGGGCATCACACCAGCGCAGCCAGGTGGAGGGCGTGCCTTCAAAGATACCGTCTGCCAGCGTCACGCCCAGGCTCATGCCATCAAACATCGGGGAATCTTGCTGGATCTCCCTGCTGCCAGCGGCGCTGAGGGCAAAAACGGTGAGCGGACGCTCCGAAAGACACCGCAGAGGATCATAGACGACATACCACGAGACGCCGATCTGCTGGTAGTTGCGCAGCTTGGAGTCGAGTTCACCGCCTTTTTTGTTCGAGACGATCTCCACGACGATTTCCGGCGGCTTGCCATCGTAGGTCCAGGCAAAATAGGCGCGGTGATCTTTTTCCCACAGATCCTGATGCGGCTCGACATGGGTTTTGACGAGAACGTCCGGCACGATGACCGGGCGGTTCAGCGCCACATACACACCCACATTGGCCATGGTGATGAAGGGAAAGCCGGGCTGCCACGAGGCGTAGAGCGACTCCGTGAGGAGACGCATTTGCTTTTCGGAGAATTGGTTGTCCACGGGCGTGTCGTCCTCGGTGATGAGATGGGAGACATCGGGACGGGGCGGGAGATCCCCTTCTTCGAGGTCGTCCAGAGCAATGGCAGGCAGGGTCTGCATGTGCTGAGAATAATCGCCCACGGCGTTCCGCGCAAGATGTGACTGCCGGTGGACCGAACAAGATGGCGGCTTTACTCCCACTCGATGCTCGCAGGCGGCTTGGTGCTGATGTCATAAAGCACGCGGTTCACGCCTTTGACGCTGTTGAGGATCTTGTTGGAGGCGTTGCGCAGCACGCTGTAGGGCAGCTCGACCCAGTCGGCGGTCATGGCGTCTTCGCTGATGACGGCGCGGAGGCTGATGGCCTGCTCGTAGCTGCGTTCGTCGCCTTTGACGCCGACGGTTTTGACGGGGAGCAAAGCAGCGTAGGCTTGCCAGGTCTGTTCATACCAGCCGCTGCGGCGGAGTTCGCCGATGAAGATGGCGTCGGCCTGCTGGGTGATATGGACGCGCTCGGGGGTGATCTCGCCGGGGATGCGCACAGCGAGGCCGGGGCCGGGGAATGGATGACGCCACAACGCACGATGCGGGATGCCGAGGCTGGCGCCGAGGGCGCGGACTTCGTCTTTGAAGAGCTCGGCGAGCGGCTCGAGCACTTTGCCCTGCTCTTTGAGTTCCATGATGCGATCGACGCGGTTGTGATGCGTCTTGATCTTGCTGGCGATGCTGCCGCTGGTGGCGCTTTCGATCACGTCGGGGTAAAGCGTGCCCTGGGCGAGCAGCTCGACGTTGTCGGCGACTTTCCAGAACTCCTCGACAAAGAGCGTGCCGATGATGCGGCGCTTTTGCTCGGGATCGGTGATGCCTTTCAATGCGCCGAGAAAGATGGCGCTGGCGTCGATCTGCTCGATGGGGACGCCGACTTCGCCGAAGAGGGCTTTGACCTCGGCGGTTTCGTTCAAGCGCATGAGGCCGGTGTCGATGTAGATGCAGCGCACCTTCACACCGGCACGGGCGAGCAGCACGGCGAGCACGGTGCTGTCCACACCGCCGGAGACGCCACAGATGACTTCGCGGCTGCCGACCTCGGCTTTGATGCGCTCGATCATCTGCGCTTTGAACTCCTGGATGTCGAACTTGGCGAGCTGGGCACCGCTTTTGGTGAGGAAGTTCTTCAGGATGGCTGTGCCTTCGTGTGAATGCGTGACCTCGGGGTGAAACTGGATGCCCCAGCAGCGGTCGGGCCATTTCAGAGCGACGGGCACGGCGTCTTCATTGGTGGCGATGACTTGCGCGGTGCTGGCGAGGTTCGCACAGGTATCGCTGTGGCTCATCCAGACCTGGGATTCGTGCGAGATGCCGCTAAAGAGGTCCTCGTGGTCGGTAACGACGAGTTTGGCGGGTCCATACTCGCGGGTGACGCCGGGCTTCACGGTGCCGCCGTGTTTGATGTTGAGAAGCTGCATGCCGTAGCACACGCCGAGCACGGGGACGCCGAAGGACATGAGTGTTTCATAGTCCACATCGGGCGCGTCTTTGTCCGAGGTGCTGCGTGGGCCGCCGGAAAGGATAATGGCACCCGGATTGGTGAGCTTCGCCAGCTCCGCAGGCGGATAGAGGTGCGAGACGAAGCCCAGCTCGCGGACGCGGCGGACGATGAGCTGGGAATACTGGGAGCCGTAATCGAGTACGGCGACTTCTTGGGCGGTCATGAGGGGGAAATGACGAATGCTGAATGACAAATGACGAAGCCGATCAATGCGGCTCGTAGTTCACCGGTTCCTCGGTGATGACGACGTCGTGCGGGTGGCTTTCTTTGAGCCCGCCTGCGGTGATGCGGACGAAACGGGCCTTGGCGCGGAGCTCGTCGAGGGTATTCGCACCGACATAACCCATGCCAGAACGAAGGCCGCCGATGAGCTGGAAGACGACTTCGGCAAGCGGGCCTTTGTAGGGCACACGGGCCTCGACGCCTTCTGGGACGAGTTTGCCGGAGCTGTTTTGACCGTAGCGGTCGCCTGCCCCTTTGCGCATGGCTTTGAGGCTACCCATGCCACGGTATTCTTTGAAGGTGCGGCCCTGCCATTTGACCATGTTGCCGGGGCTTTCGGACGTTCCTGCGAGGAGGGAGCCAAGCATGACGAGGTCGGCTCCGCCAGCGAGGGCTTTGACGATGTCTCCGGAGTAACGAATGCCGCCGTCGGCGATGACGGTGACGCCTGCAGCCCGGCAAACCTCCGCTACTTCCTGCACGGCGCTGAACTGGGCCATGCCGACGCCGGAGATGATGCGCGTGGTGCAGATGGAGCCGGGGCCGACGCCGACCTTGATGGCGGAGACGCCAGCTCTGATAAGATCCAGCGCGCCATCGGCTGTGACGACGTTGCCAGCAACGATGGGGACGTTGGCACCGAGATTTTCGCGGAGACGAGCGATGACTTGCATCACGCGAGAAGTGTGGCCGGTGGCGGCGTCGATGAAGATGGCATCGGCACCGGCGGCGAGGAGCGCCCTGCCACGATCCACGCAATCATCGCCGACACCGACGGCGGCACCGACGCGGAGCTGGCCGTTGGCGTCCTTGGCGGCGTGGGTGAACATCTGGCGCTTCACGACATCCTGCTTGGTGATGAGGCCGGCGAGCTTGCCAGCGGCATCGACGAGCGGGAGTTTCTCGATGCGGTGGGTGTAGAGGATTTTGAGCGCGTCCTCGTAGCTGGTCTGCGGTGTGCCGGTGGCCAGTCGGGCACGCGGCGTCATGATGGCGGACACCGGGGTGGACTCATCGTCGATGTACCACATATCACGGCTGGTGACCATGCCGACGAGAATGCCGCTGCCGTCGATGACGGGGAAACCGCTGACGCCTTTTTCATGCATGAGGCGCTGAAGCTCTCCAAGACGCGTTTCCGGCGTCACGCAGTGCGGGTTCTGGATGACGGTGTTTTCGGAGCGCTTCACACGAGCCACCTGCTCGGCCTGGGTGTCGATGGGAATGTTCCGGTGAATGACCCCGAGACCGCCCTCACGGGCGAGGGCAATGGCGAGCTCGGCCTCCGTCACGGTGTCCATGGCGGACGAGAGAATCGGCACATTGAGGCCGATGGAGGCGAGTTTGGTGGAGACATTGACGTCTCCAGGCAGCACGGCGCTGTGCGCCGGGAGAAGAAGGACGTCGTCGAAACTTAAAGCGAGAGAAGGCAGATCACCCATGCGCCATTCAAGCGGTGATCAGGCGGCTGTCATGCGGAAAGTTGGCAGATGTGAGCCAGCTTGGTCACGCTCTCAAAGGCTCAGAATCCTGGCTTGTAGTTGCGCGCCTTGCCGGTGAAAGGGTCGATTTGGATGGTGTAAAAGTTTTTGGGGAGATTGGATGCCGTAAGCTCCTGACTGGAGTCGTAGGTGATGGTGAAAAAACACTCTGGCAAGGTCTGATAAGTAAGTGTGGCAAGAGTGACGCCGTCGTTGGCAGCAGTGGCACCCACTTTTCGGCATGAGCCATCTGTCATAAAACGTATGGCATTGTAGGTGGCATTCTCCACCCCCGCATACCCAAAAGAACCGCCACTCGTGCCCGACGCCTTAGTGTCAGGCAACCCCTCGCCGGAAAGCGCCGGGGACAGCTCTTCAGCGGTGGCAATCACTATGCCGTCGGAGAACCTGACCAGATTACCCACAGGAACAATGGCTTCCTCAACCGTGGCACTGGCCCCCACTCCTTCAGTAACGAGCACGATTTTGAACATTTGATAGGAGCGGAAGAACTCGGGAGAGTCTGAGAACCCCTCCTCCGCGTGCTTGAAGAATCTCAGTTCCACAGGCACATTTTGAGCGAAGGCCGTCTGCTGCGCCTCGGAAATGGCGCCAAAAATGGTGTCTCCAACGGAAGTCAGGCGGCTGGACTGCATGGTGCGCATCAGCGCAGGGGTGGCGAATGCCAGCAGCAGCACGATGATGGTGACGACCACGAGCATTTCGATCAGGGTGAACGCCTGCCGAGGGGAATCGTGTGAAAGCGATTTTTTCATGGGAAAGGTAGATTGGGCCGGGCGGGTCAAGCCTGCTTGGACACTTGGATCAGAAACTCCATCTCCCCTGCTTGAGCGCGATGGTGGTGGTGAAGACACGATAGTTTAACTTGTTGGCTGACAGCACTTCCTCCAGCGTTCCCGGCTGGTCACCCGTGCCATCCAAATCAGCGGCGAAGCTGGCGGCGCTTGTAAACAGCCCGGCAGTGGTGTCTAACACCTCGTTGCGCATGGATTCATTTTCGTCACGGGCAAGAAACTCGCCTGAGCGCTCGTCGAGGGCCACCATGGTGACTTTGAGCATGGGGGGCAGCATATGCTGGGTGCCCTGACGGTTGGCGGCCGAGGACGAGGCCCCGGGATTGGCCTTCAATGTGGAGTCATACAGATAGTTGGGAGCGATGGAGTATGGCTGGCCCCCAACATTGCCGGTGGTCTCCAACTGGGGTGAAATGACCAGCGCGAGGATGTTTTCCGCTATCGGACGTGTGAAGGCGCGGGTGCTCACTGTTTCACCTTCCTGCACCACACTGGTCAGAGCGTCCTGAAACCATGTCTTGGAATTAGAGGTAATGGGGCGCAGAGCAGAGTCGTAAATACGATTCATCTCGGCTGTGGGGCTGTACTCCATCAGACGCAAACGCTGACGAGTGGGCACGGTGTTGAGAGTGTTGAGGAAGGGCGGGCGATAAGGCGCGTCATTCCCCCACTCGACGAAATAACCACGACCACAGAGCAAATTGACCATGTTCTCTGTGTTGGCCTGCCCCCCGTTGGCGGCGACGAGCCGTGTGATGCCCAAGGGTGCCTGGAAGAAGACGGCGTGACCAGGATAGTTTTGGGCAGAGCCAGTGGCACCGGTGAGCAACTGTCCGGTCGGGCCGCAAATGAACTGCAGCTCGGACTGACGAATATAATTTTTAGCTTTTGTGATCGCCTGCCCTGCGGAGTCGGTGCCGAGAGGGTCAAACTCGTTCTCCCAATAAGTGTTGAGAGTGGCCTGGGTCAGGTTTCGGGACAGAATATCAAAAGCCACACGGGCCTCCCGAAACTGCGACACACGGGAATTGGCGCGCACCCAGGTGCGCTGGACAATGCCGACGACCTGGGTCACGACAAGCATGAGGATGACGAGAAAGGTCATCGACACCAAGAGTTCGATCAGCGTGAAACCCGGGGAACGTCGAACGCGCATGAATGAAAGAAGCCCGGACTGGCGGAGATTGGCGTGCTGGGTCATGGCAGAAGAAATCCTCAACGGGTTTTGGCGATGAGGTGATTAAAGATGGAGTAGGAGACACGGTTATTTTCACCGAACTGAAAATCGGGGCTGCTGCTGGTGGCCACACGAATCACCACGCGTCGCAGGTTACCCCTGTTGTTGTTGAACTGGTTCGCGTAGGTGAGCTGCGCGTCCGCAAGCGGGAGGAAGGCCGGCTGCTCCGGGTCAATTTCTGCCACAAAGGTGATGTTCTCATCCCCCTGATTCACCTCGGACCCCTGATCGTTGAAGTAACGACGAACTTTGGCGACCGGAAGCGTTGAATACTGGGCATTTTCGAGATCACGGATGATTTGCTCCAGTATGTTGCTGTTATTGGTCAACTGGGAAGTCTTCCGGGACATTTCGAGTCCTTGAGGCAAGAGTCCCAGGAGTGTGATCAGAGCCAGCGACGCGATGGCGACGGCAAGTGTGACTTCAACCAGAGAGAAGCCCGAGTGGTTTGGCGGTTGACTGCAGGTTTTCATTTTTTTACGGGAATCATGCTGGAAAGATGTCCGCCTCAATCACGGGCTGAAGCGTTTGCTTTCGAGAGTGCGAAACTTATAAAATGTCTCCAGAGGAGGAAGATTGAGCGGATTGGCGGAGGCGGCGTAATCTGGAATAGGGTTGACCGTGTCCGTAGGGTCAATGTAGCGCTCAATCAGGGCTGAACCGCGGTATTCCCCAAGAACGGCGTCTTTGGCTGGATCAACAACGTCCGCCGCAACCGAGCGCGCCTTGCGCAAGACCTGGGCGCGCATGTGAACGCGGAAGGTGTTGCTGCGGGTGGTGGCACGGGCGTAAATGTTGGAATAAGGCCGCTCACGGGTGTTATCACCCGTCGGCGAGTGGTTCTGCCAGAACTGGTCCATCACCGCCTGCAACTGGGTGCCAGAGGTGCTTTCCGAAATACTGGCGACGCTGCCAAGCACCTCGCCTCCATCCGAAGCTCCGCCGCTAACATCTGGGATCAGATGAATCTCGCAAATCTGGCTGGCGCTCCGGAAGAGTCCGTTATAACGCAGCGCGGCGTGGTTGGAACCGGAGGGGAGGTGGCGGAATTTACGCTCGAACTGGTAGAGAGTCTTGGTCACATCGACAGGGCGATGCCAGAACCTTCTATGCTGCTTTTCATCGAAGAGACTATCGCCACCGGAATTCCAGTCGGCCAGAGCCCTTTGTTGCCTCAGTGCGTCAGTGGCTAGTGACTGGCTATAGAAACTCTTGGCATTGTTCACATCCTCATTGCGCGGGAGGGTGGTCATGAACTCACCTTTCATGAGGGCGTGCAGACCAGTGGCGCGGGTGATGTTGGTGAAGGGCACAATCTGGTAATTGAGATTGATCTTGCCTGCGGTAGAAAGAGGCTCGCTGATAGCATAGGGCTCGACCACCGGCATGAAAAACATGTCGAGCAGGAAGTGGTCACGTGGATTGTAATCCCCAGGATGACCTGGGCTGACGGCCTTGCCCAACGAGGCATGTGAGCGGGCGTAAGGCCTGAACAACAGGGTCTGCCAGGGCTTGCCCTGGGTGAATGTGACTCCGGTGGCCCCAACCAAGGCCCCTGTGCTGATATTGCCCCCCGGCCAGACACCGGTGGGAAGAGAGCCGAACATGACCGGGGAGGTGACGATGCGGTTGGGGGTCATGTACACACCGCTGCGCCAGTCATCGCTGTTGCGCCAAGGCTCAAAGAAGTAGCCCGAACGGTAAAACTTGGTGCTGCTACCACGGGTGAACTTGCCGGCATAGAAGTTTCCCTCGTCGGGCTTGTTAACCCACGGGCCATCACGCGAGTTGCCAATGCCATTGTCGAAATCTCCGTAGCTGTTGGCGGCGGTGGCCCAGCCGGTGTCCGGCGGCAGGTCAGGGATGCGACCGTCCGAGTATGGCGCACCCACGACCAGCATGTGGTTTTTGGAAACCAGCGAGGAAAACCGAGCGTTGGCGATGACGCCATCGGTCGGCAGCACAACTCCATTTTCCGTCGTGGCCCAGTGTGTAGTGAAGCTGTGAACAGTTCTAGGAGCGGCCAGTCCTTGATTAATAGTCTTGGTCCAAACCGGGTGGCGCATCCACATGGCGGGGGGCACATCATAACGGGCGGCGATGAGGCGGTAGTCCCCCACCGCAGGCACCATGGTGCGGATGACGTCACTGCCAGTCCACTCCACCCCGGTGTCCTGATCAAAAGCACGCTCGGTGGTTTTGTTTGGATTGAACGTGCGCTCAAGAGGGATCACGCTGACCCCCTGGGCTGCGCCTGGTGGGCCGTCCGCACGCGCGGCGGCGGTGTTGAGGCGCCCCCGCAGTACCTGGCGCAGGGGCGTGTCGTCCGCACCTGGAGGATAGGGCGTCGGTTGTTGAAGCCAGAAAGGCTGGGAGGAAGCGGGACCGTCCCAGGCAGGGTTCACAGCACCGTCCAGACGACCGAGCGCACCCTCATTGTTAAAGCACCACCAATGCGGCCCTTGAAGCGAACGCCAGTATGTAATGCGCCCGAAAGAGTCAATTCGGGAGTAATAATTAAGTTCGTTGCGCAGGGCGTTGGCCGCCGGGCCGGTACCGCTGCCCAGGCGGCGCTGCTGGGACCCCACCAAGGCGGGCACGGGGAGAGGCGAGTCTTCAAAGGAAATGCGGATGGTCTGTATAGGCTGCAGCCCTTCCTCCTGGTAGCGGTGCTTGTCATAAATTTTGATCACCAACTCGCGCTTTCTGAAACCCAACACCATCGGCTGGTTCCGCTTCACCGTGATGAAGTCGCTGTTTAGCGCGTAATTGGAGAGTGCGTTGTGGCCCGAGGTGTTGCCCGTGGTAAAGCCAGCATCACTCGGCATCCGCACCGGACCGGTGTTGCTGACGGGACGCGCGGTGCGACTCCCTGCCATGGCAGTGGGTCCGGCGTGGCCGCCGGATGAGTACACATCATTCGACTCGTATAGGTTGCCATTGGACTTGACCACGACGTCCTGGGTGGTGTCAAACAATGGCTGGTTATTGAGCGTGATGTTGGCGATGAAGTCACCGTCCAGCACAATGACGTACTCCGGGTGCATCTTCGTCCAGCCGAGCATGGGGCAGAATGCCTCCATCATGAACATGCCCTGGACGCGCTTCTCGTCAGGAGCCAGGGGCGTGCGGTTTGCGAGAGTCATATTCCAATTGTTAGGGTCATAGCCTGGATGCCTGGATGGGTGGAACGGGCCAGAGGCAGGAGATGCCTGCACACCGTAGCGCAAGGGCGGATTAGGATCGACATCCCCGGGTTGGGGCAGCAGGGGGGGGAAATTGGAATACCAGCGACGCTGCTTCCCCGTGACCGGATCATTCTCATACGACGGCTCCTCAGAGTCGGTGGTTGGATTGACACGAGGAGCGCTGCCACCACCACTCAGGACACCGTTAAAATCGACCGCATACTCGTCGTTTTTGCCATCTGCGGTGCAGATGAAATGGAAGCCCACCTCAGACAATGTGAACATGCGGCCAAACCCACGAAAGGCATTCTGTTCACCCCCCACAATGGGAGCCCTAACACCCGGAGGCCCCTGCCAGGCAGCTGGTGAGACCTGACCATGACCAGGATAGACTTCGGAGTCATCAGAAATAACGTTTTGAGACTGTGCGTTTGTGCCGTCACTCAGCTTGTTCTGTTTGATGGTGAAGCGATGGTCCGTGTAGGTGCGGCGGCTGTTTTGGATGTCGTCTCTTTTGACGTACATGGCGGTGCTTGCGGGCATGCTCGTCGCGCCCTGCCGCCCGTCGTTCTCACGCGCAAGCACTCCATCGTAGAGATTGGTGCAGCGGATGTAGTCAAAGAACTGTACCGCGAGCTGGGCCACGTTATGCTCACCGTACTTCGTACGATAATTGCCACTGCTGCCGAGGGCTGAAATTCTCGGAAATTCAAGCCCGGCCATCTGCGCGTAAAGATAGTTCAGCAGGTCCGTGTTTCGCCGCAAACCCTGGGAGGCACCGTAGGTGGAGGAGGAGCCGGTGACGTCATGAGTGGGATGGTGAGGCTGGGCACGGCGGAAGATGTAGCTGTTTGCGATGGCGGCACCTGGCGTAGCCCCGCGCAGGGTGGCGACGAGGGCGATCATGTTGTCAAAGCTGCTGCGCCATTGCTGCCCCAGCCCCTCGTCCGCCACAGGCCACATGGCCACACGCGGCAGGCCGTGGTTGGTAAACTCTGGCGCACGACTGTGCGCGGTGAGGAAGAAACGAGAACGTTCCAACGTGCCCTGGTCAAAAAGGAGGCGCCCGCTTCCTCCTGGTAGTTCAAACCTGGCCGCCTCGCGGCCGTTGGTACTGAAAAGACCGTCACGGAACAACATCTCGTCCACACTGGCAAACAGTCGCTCAAGACGTGCGCTGGCTGCGTCCCCGCTGGTGGCCGGCGCTTGCTCGCCGTTAGTGTCGGAGAAGGCGTCCGTAGTGAAGGGCCGTGTGCCAGCCATGGAGCCCCCTGTGGCGATCTTCGGCGTCAAGTTATAAATAAACTCCTTGGTCTGGACGATTTCGTTAACGTTTACATTGCGGGCAAGGGGATCCAGATTGATACCAGGAGCCAGCACCGCGCTGAGGGCGACGGTGGCCGGGTGCCCTGGGTACCGCTGATATTCCCCGGAGGCGGGGGGGAAGTTGGCCCACTTATGGTCCCGTTGGTGATAGAAGTAAGGAGGAGCAAAGAAGGTGGGCTCCGAGGCGGTGTTAATGTTCACCTTGCAGGACTCGTCATCAGTCCAAAAGGCCACGCGACCAACGATCGGGTTCAGAGCCGAGGGTTCTTTACCCTGTTCGGCACTCACGAATTTGTTGCTGGCATCCAAGGCACCCGTGGTACCATCCTGCAGGATGTAGATCCACTCCACTGGCATGGGCAGCCGCAGTTTGTTAGGATCACCCGCCGCTTGCGCGGGCAACACGACCTCGTTGTAGCTGACGGAGCCGCCGCCGCCTGTGACCGCAGGCGTCTGGTTGGAATAACTAAAGCCTTCGATGGCGGTCATTGGCTGGTTGGTGACTGGATCGGTGCCCGTGTATGCGGCGCGGGGATCAATGACAGGAAAATAAACCGCTGTGGTGCCACCTGTGAGGCCGGGACGCACGACCGGCTCGTTTAAGTCCACGAACCGCGCTTTATTAGCATCCGAGGTCCAATCGGTGGGAACCTGGTGCTGGGTGGCAAAAATGGCCGCCTCGTTGTTCCCGGTGACAACCATCTGAGAACTGGAGTAAAGCTTGTGAGCGCGGATGAAATTGCCCAGGTTGTTATAAACACGCGCCATGCCAGGCTGAGTGGCGTGAGTCGTGCGGGCACTAGCATCTGACTGAGTGTTCTGCGCGTTTTGGATCTGCGCCTGGGTGATGGCCACAGCCACGTCCGCGAGCTGCTTGGCGCTCCGGGCAGCAACATAATTTTGAGTGGCTTTGTACTCGGTGCGGGTGACCGAAAAAATGGCCACGATGAGCATGGAGATCAAGGCCACGGTGGTAACCACCATGATGAGGGCCATGGCCTGACGGCGTGTCCTCTTGTGCTTGGAAAGTTGGGCGGCATTCATAGGGACTCCTGGGTGAATTAAAATGGATTTACTGCGATGATATTATTTTGCCGCAAAACGGGCAAGGTATTTATCATGTAATCACAGCCGATCTGAGCCTTATGCCCTGCTTGGACACGGTCAAAATCCAGCTTGCGGCAACACGGTCAGCGTGACGCCCTGCGCCGCCTCCAGCCCAGCAAGAGCAGGCCAAAGATCAGCAACAACGCACGTCCAGGCTCAGGAGCCACGACGATGAGTCCCGAGGAAGTAAGGCCAGAGAAGTCCCAATTCAGCCCGCCAGTCAGAGTCCCAAAGGCATCAACATCCACATCAGCGAAGGTGCCAGTGACCGAAAGACCCGCCCAATCAATGAGCCTCCAGGAATCGCCCGCCACAAAGTCTGCTGCGTCAAGAGAACCCAGATTGCCCAGGATCAGCGTGGCCCCGGTGACATTGACTGTCTGACCGGTGCCAGTGGTGCCAAAGACCAGCCGGTCAGATTCGGCCAGGGTGTTGCCGCTCTCATTGTCGAAAACGTCCAAACGCAAGGTGCCATTCAGGGTAAATGAACTGCCCTGCTGCAGTCCGATGTTCAATGTCTGCGCCTCAATGTCGCCGACAAGACCGACGCTGAGCGTGGCGTCCTCGCCAATGAGAACGGCATTTCCAGCACCTACTTCGATGGCACCCGTGCCGCCCAAGGTGGCCGTGTTCTGCACCGTCACGCTGCCGGAACCCGTGCCGGAGCCGGTGGAGTTGTTCACGAACAGGGTGCCTGCTGCCACGGTCGTGCCACCGTGGTATGTATTGGCACCCGTGAGCGTGACGGTTCCAGAGCCCATTTTGGCCAGCAGAAGCACGTCGTCCGTCGGTGCGCTGCCGCCATCTGCCTCGCTGAAGACGCCGGAGAAGACCATGCCGCCACTGGTGTTGGTGGAGGAGTCCAGACGGAGGATCTTGGCCTCCTGAACACCAGCCTTCACATCCTGCAACGTGACATTGCCTGAGAAAGTCACCGGACTCGAAGCGCTGATAGTCGTGTTCCCGGAGCCGTTGGCATTGACATCAATGGCCTGGGTAACAGTGGAGGCAGCGGCGTTGACCTGCAGGGTTACATGCGGGTCGGCGGTGTCTTGCAGCCAGTGAACAGGATCGGAGTTTGGGCTGTTGACGGCGGTCACATCCGGAGCGGCCATGAAGTAGGTGTTGCCGCCGGTTACGGTAACCTGAGTGCCGTAGAGCATGTTGCCCGTGGTGCTGAAGTCAGCCGAGCGCACCAAGTTCATGGTGCCGTCAGCGTTTATCTGCACCACGGTGTAAATGCCGTTGCGCTCAGGGCTGTCCAACTCGTCCTTGACCAAGATGCGCTTATTGAGATCCGCCGAGGTGAAGGTGTGACTGCCGATCACCGTGCTGACATTATAGAACGCACCAGGGCCGGAGTTCGCGCCACCCACCCCATCAAGAAGACCGCCTCCGGCGGCAAGGAACACCCCGCCGAGCGAACTGCGGTTGTTGGCGATAAAGGAGTAGTCATTTTCCACCCCGAGCAGCGAGGCTCCGGCAGTGGTAAAGTCCACCGCAGCCAAGGAGAAGGTGGCGTCACCCAGCTCGATCACGCCGCCAGAAAGGGCGTTGGCGCTGTTCACAATCAAAGTACCACCGCGGATGATGGTGGCTCCGTTGATCGCGGCGGAAGCGCCACCGGTGGCAGAGCCATAGCTATTGGCGCCGGAGAGGGTCAGAGAGCCGCCGCCAAGAAGGGTGAAGCCCCCGGTGCCGGAGACGTCCCCTGAGTAGTTCACACTGGTGCCCGTGGGGGTCGCCAAAAATGCGTTGCGACCTGGCACCCGGTTGATCTCCACATCGCCATTGACAGCCGTCAGCGCCGTGGTGGTGTCGAACACAGAAATGCCATCGTGGTTCACATTGCCGAAGGCGATGTCGTTGGACAGGATGCCGCCCTGGAAGCGCAGAGTAAGCATGGCATCCTGTCCACGGGTGTCCGTGGTAGCTCCGATTTCAACCGCGCCTGAGCCAAAGGCGCTGTTCAGAACCCCTACCAGCGTGCCCTCGGCCAGCGAGGTTCCACCAGTGTAGGTGTTGATTCCTGCAAGCTCCAGCACTCCGTTGCCGCCCTTGACCACACGACCGCCATCCCCGGTCAGCGCGCCGGTGATACGGGCGTCAAGGAAAGCGGCGCTGCGCCCGCTGACGACCTCGATCAGACGCGCTTTGCGGCCAAGATCAATACTGTTGGCAAAGGTCACGGTCTTGTCAGCGTCCTGGGCACCGAGGATAAGGCTGTCATTGTCCGGCACGAAGCCATTCAGCCCCCAGGTGAGTGTGGCGCCGCTGCCGCCAATGTTGACCTCACGATTTGCCGTGTAGGCCGCAAAACCGCCGCTGCCCGTCCAATCCACCTGATTGGCCCCCGTGCCAAGACCACGCGTGAAGTCTCCAGCGTTCAGACCCAGCACGCCACCATCCAGGCGCAGGTGGCTGGCTGTGGGAAGCGCCCCCGCAGAATCAAGCCGCAGGACACCGCCATGGACATAGGTGGTGCCGGTGTAAGTGTTGGAGCCGGAGAGAGCGGTCGTACCGTCGCCGCTCTGAACAAGATTTACCGCACGGCTCAGCGAGCTGTTGTCACTGATCGTGGAGGCAATGACCAACGGGGCCACCGGGTTCCAGTTGTGAACGATGAGGTCTGCGGTGGCACCATCATTGTTGGCCAGCGCACTGGTGAGAACACCGCCCACAAAGGAGTTCTGATGGTTGCCCGCATGCGTTGTCTGGAGAATGGCACCCCCGTTGAGAGTGAGACTGTCCGTGATGGTGACAGTGCTTGCGCCCGGAGTGGTGCCGTCTGTGTAACTGCTGTTGAAGAAGCGGATGGTGTTGACTGAGCCCCCCTCAGGCGTGGCACCAAAGAAGGCGTCATCCTCCAGCGCCCCGTCCTGGACATTCATGAAGGCGGTCCAGTTGGCCAGATCACCCTGGATGGTGTGCGCGGCGGCACCGAAGTCGGAACCCACCACGTTGTAGCCGGTGGCATCCACGAAAGCGAAGTTGTTCACTCCAGGACGGATGGCATCCACATTGGTCTGGTAAACCGCGCGGGGGATGAGGACTTGCACGTCCAGCCCAAAGAGACCCGCGAGGGTGATCCTAGCCTCGCCGGTGCCAGTGAGGCTCTGAAGCTCATGGAACAGCACAGTGGATCCCTTGTTGAAAGTGACACGCTCCGGACTGTTCACATCCTGTAGGTTAAGAATGGTGTTTTGGTTGTTGGTGGCGGTCACCCGAACGATGGAGGCGCCTTCGTTGACCACAAAGGCCCCGATCATGCTCTGGGTGGTGGCGGTACCAGGGGCGCTGCCAAGATCCAGCGTGCCACCACCGACAATCAGTCCGCCATTTTCCGTCCGCACATACTGATTGCTGAAAGCCGGGCGCAGGCGGAGCGTGCCATCTTCAATGACGAGGGCCTCCACTCCGTGACCAGAAATGAAGGTGCCAAGCAGTTCAAGAGTACCGGAGCCGCGTTTGATGATCTTGAAGTTGTCTTCAACACCAGGGGTGCCCCAGTTGCCACCAACTGTGAGCTGGGTGTAGGCGTTGCCGATATCCCAAATGGCGTTCACGTCGTTGAGGGTGAAACCACGGTCGGTGGCGCCGTTGGTGCCGTTGTATTGAAGCACGCCTCCATTGAAGACCAAATTGGCCAGGGCGTTGCGGGAAGCTCCCAAGTTGCTCTCCATTCCGGCAAAGACGAGGGAGTTGGAGCCGGTGTAGAGCGCGGCAACGGAAAGAAGGATTTGCGTGTCGCTGAGAATCGCGGCGACGGTGGCACCCACCGGGATTCCTGGGCCGGTCACCGCCTGGCCGACACTCAGCCCAAGGGTGGTGGGCACTGTGACCGAGGCACTGCCGTTGGTGGTGCCTGCCAGCAGGGTGGCACCAATGCCGGAACTGACACCAAAAGTGATGTTGCTCTGGCCGGTGGAGGTCACGGGATTCGAGATTTCCACCGTGTTCTCATCCAGGATGCGCACGACCACCGAGCCACTGGCAATGCCACTGCCGCTGATGACCTGGCCCACGGTCATGCCCAGGGTGCTGCCCACGGTGACCAGAGTGCCGCTTTGTGTCTCCGAGGTTCGTGTGCCTGCAAACACGGACACCCCGCCGAAGCTGAGCGTGGGGGAACCGGTAATCGTGGCGGGGACAGCCACGACACTCCCGCCGATCGTTCCCTCCCCGATGGTGATGGTGGTACCGTTCACAATCGCAATGATGATGGCATTGGGCGGGATACCCGTGCCCGTCACCGTCTGCCCTACAGCAAGGCCGCTCGTCCCGCCGGGAATAGTGATATTGGCGCTGCCATTGGTAGTGGTCGAGCTGGCGGAGGTTTTGGTTGTCACCGCACCGTAGGTTAGGTTCGCCGTGGTGGAGACCAAGGCCCCGTTGGATAGTGTGATGGTGTTGTTGAGGCCATTGACTGCGGTAATGGTGACAACCCCAGGAAGCTCCGCCCCGCTGACCGTCTGGCCGATGGTCAGACCCAGTGTGTCCGTGGTGATGGTGCGGCCCAGCGAGACGCGGTTGGCGGTGAGGGTGGTGTTTCCAGCGTAGCCGTGAACAGCCATGTGACCGATGGTGAGCACCCCGTCATTGATGCTGGTGGTGCCGGTGTAAGTGTTCAGACCCGAGAGGATCAGATTGCCTAGACCGCTCTTGTCCAAACCGGTGGGCATCCAGAAGGAAAGCGTGCCCACACCTGCACCCGCAACCGGCGCGGTGTTGAGGGTGATGGTGCTGTTGGTGGTGATGGCGGAGATACGCGTGTCCGGCAGGATGCCAGGTCCTGAAACCGCCATGCCGACAAACAGGCCGGAGGTGTTGCTCATCGACACGGTGGTGGTGCCGGTCACTGTCGTGGCAGCACGATCCTGGCTGAAAGACAGCACATTGCCGCTGACATTGCCGGAGGCCGCCGCGCTAAGGGTGACGCCATTGGCAGAAATGGCCGTGATGCGCGTCCCTGGGGCGATGCCGGTGCCGCTGACCAACATGTTCACATACAGATCAGCGGTGTTGGTGATGCCCGTGATGGACGTGGTCCCGTTGGTGTTGCCGGTGCGGCTGGCGCGGTCGGCGGAGTTGTTGGCCAGGATGGCGGAAATCTCAAAGGAGGAGGCCATGTTGTTTTGCAGGACCACAAAGTCATTGATCAACGTGCCCTGCACACCGGTCACAAGGCTGCCGGAGCCGCCGAGCACCACGTCCGCAGCGCCCATGTTGGAAGAGATCAGGATGCCGCCTGCCTGCAGCAGGTTGGTTCCTTCCAGGCTCACAGTTCGGACGAAGTCACCGAAATCCGGGGTGAAGAAGCGCAGGGTGTTGGCGAACTCATTGGCCTGGGTCGTGTCCGCGATCACGTTCATGTTCCCGGTGGTGCTGGTCAGCACCCAGTCATTGTTCACGCTGCTGTTATTGTAAGCGGTGAAGGCCGTGATCCGTCCGTCCTGTCCGCCGGCAGTGATGGTGCCGCCAGTGTCGTTGGTCGTGCTCTTCATGGCCCAGTTGTCTGTTCCCACCGTGGCCCAGGCACCGAGGATGCCGACAATGTTGTTGGTGTCCGTGCTGGCGATGTTTTCGGTGGCGAAATTGACGCTGCCGCCCACCTGACGGCTGATACCGTTCAAGCGAAGAATCGAATTGCCGCTGCTACGCGAGACTTGGTTGCGTCCAGCGCCAATCACCGTGCTGGCAACGATCTCGACATGATTGCCCCCGGCAAGCACCACGGAGCCTCCCAGCAGGCTGCCTCCGAGAACCAGGGCCCCCTTGTCAGAAAGCTTGCTGTTGTTGTTCGTGCTGTAATCCAGCACCAGCGTGCCCGCCTGGAGGGTGTAGTTGGGGATGCCCGCCGTGGTGGCCGAACCGGCAAAATCACGGGTGGTGGGATCCGCCTGGCCGCTGAGAATGACGGTTCCACCAGCCCTTTGAACAATCTGGCCGGATCCTCCAATCGCGCCTTTGAGCTCCAGGCTGGCCCCATTCTCCACATGCAGGTTCGAATTGCCAGTGGCGAAGACATTGCCGCTCCAGATGCTGTTGCCCTCCGTGGTGGCCAGGGTGCCACCAGAAATGTAAATGGCCTGGTTGGTGGTGTAGTTGACGTCGCGCAGATCGACTGTGGCATTGAGGTTGCCCAGGATGGCGCTGCCGTTGGTGCCGCCAGCGATCACAATGCCAGCGCCACCTGCGGCGCCAAAGGCTCCATCTGCGGTGGCCGCCAAAATACCGGCAAGCACAAGGGTTTCGCCCGTGTAGGAACTGGTGGCACCGAGCACCCAGGTACCGTTGCCGATCTTGGTGAGGGATGTCGGCCCGCCGACACCATCCCCCAGCGCCAGGTTGAACTGGTTGTCACCGCGGTTGAAGCCGCCCAAGGTCAGCGTGCGGCTGCCCACCCCCATGAACTCAACAGCCGGAGAGAGTCCGCTGAAACCAAAAATGACGTTTCCACCAAGGATGGTGCCGTCAGCGATGATGGCGCCCGCATCCGCCCCTGCGCCGAGGGTGAATGAACGGTCTGTGAAGGTCGGAGAGTTGTCACTGAAGCGCAGGAATCCGCCATTCAAGACCAGATTCGAGGCCGCGTTGGAGGCCGCTCCAATCGGACTGGAAAAGCCGCCGAGGTCGAGCTTTCTCACGAGGATGCCGCCACCATTGATCACCGTGGGTCCGCTGTAGCTGCTGAGCTGGGAAGTCAGGGTCAAGATGCCGTCGCCATTCTTGACCAGCGAGACAGCACCGCCTCCCTCGCCATCATTGATGCTGCCGCCGAAGGTGAAGCTTCTGCTGGTGTTGACGGTGAGGGTCGAGAGACCGGCGCCAAGGTTGGTGATGGTGCCGACACCCATGATTTCAGACACGGTGGTCGAGTAACCATTAAGATCCACAAAACCTCCGGCCGCATTGAGGGTGTAGCCGCCGGCAGAGTTCAGACCGGTGTTGCTCTCGAAACGGACATCGCCACCAGTGACTGTCAAAGTTCCGGTGAAGCTGTTGTTCCCACCCAGGCGCAGCAGCCCGGAACTCACCAGGATGTCGTCGGTGAGCGTGTTGTTGCCTAGCAGGGCAATCGAGGAGCCGATCATGCGGATGAAGCCGATCGTGTTGTCGCCCGTCAGGCGCATGGTATTGAATCCACCATACTCAAGTCCAATGCCAGTCCCTTCCGCAATGGCCGCCTGAGACAGCTCAATGGTGGTGCCGTCAATGATGGCGGCAATCGTGGTGCCCTCAGCGATGCCATCCCCGGAAACCGTGGCGCCCACCTCAAGCCCCGCCGTGGTGGTGACGGTGACCTGTGTTCCTCCCAATGTGAAAATGGAGGACAGAGTCCCGGAGACCAGCTCGTTTTGGGCGCCATTGGTTTCCAGACCACCTGAAAAGTTGTTGTTGCCCTCGATCACCAGCACCCCGCGTTCGTTAATGTTGGCGCTCGCATTAAATGCAGCGGAGTAGATGAGTCGCCCGTTGGCTCCATTGATCACGTTGGAGCCACCGAGCGTGAGAGTGCGATTGCCGGTCACCCGGATGAAACCATCGGCAGAGCCAAGGGTGATGCCGCGGTTGGAGTCATTGAACTCAATGTCCGCAGTGGCGCGCAGCATGCCGCCGTTCAGCGTGAGCTGGTCGGCCACAAAAGAGCCGGGATTGGCCCCCAGAGCCGCCTCACTGGCAATCTGCAGCACGCCCTCGTTGATGTAGGTCTTGCCGGTGTAGGTGTTCGTCAGGGTGTAGGTGAGGTTGGAGGTGCCGGTGGAAATCGGCGCCTGGGACAGCACGATCTGGGTGCTGTTGACAATGGACTCGATGGTGGTACCCGGCAGGATGCCAGCTCCGGAAACCGGGGTGCCGACCACGAGGCCCGTGGTCAAATGGCCGGAGGCCAGCGTCACGGTGGCGAAGCCGGCCGTGCGCCCGGTGCTCAGGCTCAGCGAGGGATTGAGCAACAGGGTGCCAGTACCAGTCTTCACCAGGGATACCACGTTAGCCCCGTTGTTCACAATCTGGCTCGTCACATTGAGCTGGTTGGTGGGCAGATGGAAGAGCAGCTCATAAGGATTGAGGCTGTTAGCATGCGTACCGGCGGTGAGCTGGCCGCCCGCGATGGTGTGAGTGTTGCGGGTGGAGAGGATGCCGCCGCTGTTGATCACCAGGGTGCGCATGGCGCCATTTGTCACCGGATTGATGGTGAGGGTGAGCGCCGAGGAACCCTGAATGTTCAAGGAATGGATGGTGCGGCTGGCGTCGAGCGTGAGGCTGGCGCTTGCAACCTTCACGTTTTTACTGGCGTCCCAGGCCGTCACCCCACCGACCTCATAACTGGACAAGGCAACGACCTGGTTGCCGGACATGGTGGCCCATTCCCGCTGCGTGATCCCGTTCCCATCAACGAACAGTGTGGTGGCCCAGCCTCCTATGATGCCACTGGTCAACGTCGGCGCCGTCGTCGTGAAGCGAATGTTGTTGACGCCTGAGATCGCATCGAAGAGCAGCGTGGCACCCGCCTGCCGTGAGGCCAGAGTGGTAAAGTTCAGCGTCGCGGTGCTGCCAGCGTCAGATCCAGAGATGAAACTACGCACGATGTTTGCCCCGCCAATGAGGCGCAGGCTGCCAACGCTCTCGCTGTAGTGTGTGACTGTGTCGGACACTCCGAAGTTCCCGAAAAGAAACCGCCCGCCATCCATGTTCACGCTCATTCCGTCAGGCAGGCGGTCGCCATGATTTGTAGCCGCCGTGTTTTGTATTTCGAAGTCGTTGGTGGCGTTGCCTCCGCCTGTGTCAGCCAGACCGGAAAGATTGAGCTCAGTGACCCCGGTCAATCTGCCGTTGGTCCCAAAGACGATCATGTTCGCCCGCACCAAGTTGATCGCCCCAATCACAGTGCTGCTGGAGCTAACACCCAACGACGCCCCGTTGGTGACATTGTCCCCGGTGCTGCGGATGGTAAGTCCGCCGGAAAGCACATGGACCGCCGAATTCCAGTTCACCGTGACGAGGTTTTGGATGCCCTGAATATTGAAGCCACCGGAGGTCACCAGGGTGGTGGCGTTGATGTTGGTCACAGAGTTGGCCACCACGTTGCGTCCCTCACGGATGGTGAATCCGCCGCCAATCGTATTGGCGGAGGTGAGGTTGAAGGTGCCGTTGCCCGTGCGGGTGATGGCGCCGCTGCCGGAGAAGGCGCGGCTAAAAGACCAGGTGCCGCCGTTGGAGATGCGGAACTCCAGGGTGCCGTTGTTGGTGATCGCACGCGTGCCGATCTGGTTGTCGGCGGCGCTGCCGACCCCGTTGCCAAAGGCGGTCGTGCTTTCCAGCACCAGCGTGGCGCCGTTGTTGATGGTGGTGGAGCCGCTGTAGGTGATGTTGCCCAGGGAAAGGATCTGAGTGCCGTTGCCGGCGATGACCAGGTTCATCACGCCGCTGCCGGTGTTGTTGGCGCGGTCACGCAGGAAGCCGTTGTAGGAGTGGATGGCCCCTGCCGCCGTGTTGATGGTCAGCGTGCTGTTGCCGGTGAGGTTTTCCCCCTCGGTGTTCTCGATCACGCCGCTGGCGGTGAAGTCTGAGAGCCCGCCAATGGTGTCACTGAAGCCCATCGTCTTGAAATAAGAGTTGTTGCCGCCGTTGGCGGTGGCAAAACCACCGCCGCCGGCATCAAAACGGAGGACGGAGGTGTCGGCGATCTGGTTGTTGCCTCCGAGGTGAACGACCGCGCTGCCGAGGCCGCCCATGCTGGCGTTGCCGATTTTCAGATCACCCGCGATGGCCCCATTGAGCACATTCGTGCCGAGAGTGGTGGGGACGGATGTGCCGTCGGCTGTCGCAGGAACTGAGATCACAAACGCGGTGGCGCTGGTGACCGAAACCACCGTGGCACCCTCTGGAATGTTGGGATTCGTGATCGGCATGCCCACATAGAAGCCCGTGGTGTTGCCACCGGTAAGGGTCACGGTGGTGCCGCCGTTGGTGGTGGTTGCCAGGTAGGTGCTGAAGTTCGTGGTCACACCACTGGCGGTGGCGGTGGCGTTGGTGGAGATCACGAACGTGTTGCTGTTGGTGATGCTGCTGATGGTGGCGTTGGCCGGAATGTTGGGATTGCCGCTGATGCGCATGCCAACGAACATGCTGGAAGTATCGCCGCTGGTCAGCGTGACGGTTCTCTGGCCGTTTGTGGTGGAGACATTGATCGCGACCAAAGGAGAGGCCGACTTCGCCAAAACGAGCTGGGGATTGCCCGCGTCACCAAACCCACGGGTGAAAACCGTCGTCAGCCCGGTGTAGGTGTTCGCGGTGTCGCCCGTGAGGGTCACACGGCCTGCGCCCATGATGGTGATGCCGTGGACACCGCCATCCTGCGAGATGGAACCGCTGATGTCCATCCTCGCGGTGGCACCGCCCGAGTTGACATTGAACAACAATTGACTGCCCAGGGTCACTGGCGCGCTGATGACATCCACTGTGGCGGTGCTGGAATTGGAGAGCACCTTGCTGAGCAACGCGTGGCCGTAGTCCCCGTTGTCAAAGTAGAGGCTGCCACCGCCCGTGCCCTGGGCGATCTCGAAGCGGTGCGTGGTGTTCGCATCCCCAACGGAGAGGATGCCAGCCTTGCGGGTGCCGTCCAGGGTGAGAATGGAGTTGGCGGTGATGTTGGTGGTCAGATTGACGATCGCACCGACCGAGTTCGGGGTTGCAGAGGGACGCCAGTTGGTCGCCGTGCTCCAGGAGCCGCCGGTGGCGAGATTGTAGCTGTTCATCAGCACGGGGATGACCGAGGGTTGGGTGATCGTCAGCAGGATGCCATGAGTGGTGAAGAGGCTGACGTCATACACCAAGTTCCCGCCCAGGGTGGGCAGGATCAGGTTGCCGCCGCCGTCGCCGCCTTTGCGATAGTTTTCACCCGCATCGAAGCTGGAGAGGGAGTTGAGGTCCAGCCAGTTGCCCAGATTGAAGATGTCCCCGCTCTGGGCCTTGCCAGCAGTGGTGGCGAGAGCCAGGTAGTCGTTCATGTCCTGGATGATGAAGGTGTTCTGGTTCAGCGTGATCTGGCCGTTGACCTGCATGAAATCATGGCGTCCGGCGGTGATCGCGACCGCGTCCCAAACGCTCGCATTCAGCTCACGGTAGCCGCCAAGGGTGTCGTAGTTGCCGGTGTTCAGCGCGGTGAGCAGGTTGGCACCGCCGTTGGTAGTGGCGTTGGAGATCTGGAAGATGGAAGTGGAGCCATCCCCAAGCGCCAGGTTGCCGTTGAATGTCAAGGTGCCGACATTCGCCCCGAAGTTGATGCCCGGGGTAAGCGTGGAACCTGAGTTGAACACATGCTGGGTGCCGACGTAGTAGCCCTCGCCTGGGGCGTTCACAGGATCAGGCTCGAAGAATGTGCCTGCCGTGCCGTTGATGATGCCGACACCGGCCAGGGTACCGCCGTTGTTCACGGTGGTGGCTCCAGTGCCGGTGCGGTGCGTTCCTGTGGTACCCACCTGCAGGATGCCGCCGTTCACCACGGTGGAGCCGGTGTAGGTGTTCACGGCATTGATAATCCAGTTACCCGTTCCATTCTTCACCAGGGAGGTGGCACCACCACTGTCTCCAATGATGGCCGTGAGGGTGTTGGAACCGGTGTTGGAACCCGCCAAGGTGAGCGTGCGCGCTCCAGAACCGACAAAGCCCATGCTGCCGGAGTTGTTCATGGTCATGGGCCCAGTACCGGCGGACTCGATCGTGCCGCCACCCGTGCCGACGCTGAAGAGGCGGTCGGTGCTGACTGCCGCGCCAGTGTAGCGAAGCACACCTCCGTCCAGGACAAGATTTGTCGCCGCACTGCCAGAATCACCGATGCTGCTGACGGCACCGCCGATGGCGAGCGTGCCGACCTGCAGCACGCCACCATTGATGGTAGTGGAGCCATCGTAGGAGTTGTTGGCAGCGCCGATCACCCAGGTGTTGGAGCCGCTCTTGACGAGTGAGGAAGTGCCGCCAAGCACCGGGTTGAAGGTGTTCAGCAATGCCGCGTCACTGTTCCCAGAGAGGGTCAGAACTCCGCTGCCCACGATGTTTCCGGTGCTGGAGAACACCAGCGCACCGGTGCCATTGGCCTCGATCTGGCCTGAGCCGCTCAGGGTGAAGAGGCGGTCGGTGCTGGCACCCGTGCCAGTGTAGCGCAACGTGCCACCACTGAAGACAAGGTTTGCAGCCAAACTGCTGGAGGCTCCAATGGCGCTGGCGATGCCGCCGTTCTGCAGCTCGCTCACGCTCAAGATGCCCTGGTTGAGGGTGGTGACCCCGGTGTAGGCGTTGCCTGCGGCGGCATTGAGGGCGAACACCTGCTCAGTGACGGGGGCGCTGATGACGAAGCTATCCGGATCAAGAATATCCTCCACCGTGTAAAGCCCTTCCGGGTCCGGGGTGCCCTGCGCATTCACCTTGGTGCCCACCATCAGACCATCGGTGCTCACGCCCTCGACCGTGAGAACGGCAGGCGGCGTGCTGATGACTGCGCTGTTGGTGTCCGGGTCAATGCTGTCAACGGTGTAGATGCCCGAGGCGTCGAGATTGCCGTTCCGGTCCACCGTGTCTCCCACTGTCAGAATCCCCACATCAGGGACGTTGACCGTGATGGTTTCGCCATCCCAACTCACATTGATGGTATCGGAGGGATTGATGCTGACCACCTCATAGGTCCCGTTGCCGTCTCCAACGGAGCCGTCAGCATAAGTCATGGTACCAACCGTGGGGACGGAAGCAGCCCCATCAATGGTGATGACATCCGCATCCGGCACGACGGCGGCCTGACTCAAGCGGAAGGTGCCGACACCGTCCAATCCGATCGAGGCCACAAAGGTGCCGGCGGCAATGCCCTCTCCAGTGATCAATTGGTTGACGATCAAGCCATCCGTGTTCGTGTTCCTGACGATGGTTGGGCTTCCCCCCTGAATCGTTCCGGCCAGGCCGTTGATCGCATTGTCAGGGGCGAGCACCCAGGTTCCTGCACCTGTCTTGGTCAAGGAGGTTCTGTTATCGGTGGTGGGCAGGTTCGACACAGCAGAGTCGCCCAAAGCCACCACCAGGGTGTTGAGCCCGGTATTCGTGCCACCGAGCGTGAGCGTGCGCGAACCTGCTATGACGACACCCCCCGAGTCCCTGACGAAGTCCATCGCACCGACGCCGGTGAAACGCAGTACCCCGGTGTTGTCGCTGTCAACAAAAGTGCCCGAGGCTTCAAGCGCCCCCCCCGCAAGCCCAAGCGTGAACAGGCGAGATGTGCTCGCCACCGTTCCACTGGCATTGGTGTAGCGCAGCGTGCCACCGTTGATCACGAGGTTCCCGGCCTCATCACCTGAGCTGCCGATGCCGCTGGCAGATCCACCGTTGGCCAGGGTGGTGACGGAGAGCACGCCACCGTTGATGGTCGTGCCGCCGGAATAGGTGCTGGTCCCATTGTTGAGCACCAGCGTGCCGGTTCCGGCCTTGGTGAGGCTGAAGCCAAACAGGTTGTCGCTGATCGCGCCGTTGACGGTCAGAGCATTGGCGGAATTGATCGTCCAGGTCTGATGAGACGCGAGGCGCACGGCGCTGTTGATGACATGGGCACCAGTGCCCGCTTCTGTGGTGATGCCTGAGCCGAGGATGGTCAGGGTGTTGCCGGAAATCGTCACCGCACCGGTCGCTCCAGCACGGAAGGTGAGGCTGGCGATGGTGCGGTCTGTCAGCAAGGAGGTGGAGAACGGCGTCGCCAGCGAGTCTGTGTTGAAAAAGACGTTGGTGAAAGCGCCCGGAATGCCCCCCAGCGGCGTGGTGCCACCAGCATTGGAGAACCAGTTGGTGCTGGTGTCCCAGGAAGTGTTCGTGGCCCCTTTCCAATAAGCGTTCTCAAAAACGCCCGACGTCACCTTGAGCGCCACCCGAGCGGCCGAACCGACCAAATTTGTCTCCGCTCCCCCGCTGGTGAGCATGACCAGATCCAGAGAATACGGGTTGGAGCCGAGGATGATGGCGTTGTTAACCAGGGTGAATGCTTCAGCAAAGGTAGGGTCCCCCAAGGTCAGCCCGCCTGAGAGGAAGGTGATGAGGTCATGAGTGCCAAGGGTTAAGGTGCTAATGCCCGTTTGCGGCAGGATGGCGATGCTGGCGCCGCTTTGATTGACCGTGATGCCTCGGGTCACATTGACGGTGTCAGTGCTGTTCGCGCCACTGCCGAGATCGAAGGTCATGCGCACGGTGGGGTCGGCATTGTTGGTGGAGCCGATGACCAGGCCTTTGGAAACAGAGCTTCCTTGCTGCAGGTTGAAGGTTCCTGCGGCATTGTTGTTGGCCATGGTGAAAGAGGAGCCCGCGTTCAGGGTAAGGATCGCGCCTTGAGCCGCCGTTGCGGTGCTGCCTGCGGTATAGGTTCCCGTGGTCAGCGCACTAAAGGTGGCACCGTTCGCCACACTGATGGCGGTGTTGGCCAGCCCGCCAGTGGTCACGGCCAAAGTGCCGCCGTTGACCGTGGTGGCACCGGTGTAGGTGTTGGTTGCACTGAGCGCCCAGGTGTTGGTGCCAGATTTTGTCAGCGTGGTGGCCTGAGTGCCGTTGTTGGCGATGATCATGCCAAACACATTCTGAAGGGTAGCGTTCGAGGTGCCGGTGAGCGTCAGGCTGCGAGCTTCGTTTGTGGTGCCGTAAGCAAGTCCCGAGCTTATGCTTGGACTGAAAGTGAGGGCCCCCGAGCCCGAGGCATCCAGCGTCGCGCCACCCGCGCCGATGGTCAGCGAGCGGTTGGTGGTGCTGGTGGCCCCTGTGTAACGCAGAGTGCCGCCGTTCAAAACGAGACTGGCCTTGTTATTAGCATCCCTCAGCGGCAAATTAGCCGCGCTCGTCAAAAGGCCACTTCCAATGCCGCTGACTCCTCCAAGGTTACCCAAAGTGCTAATGCTGATCGTGCCCCCGTTGATCGTGGTGGAGCCGGTGTAGTTGCTCAGGGTGCCGGAAAGTGTGAGCGTGCCGCTGCCTTCTTTGACCAGCGCGAACAGATTAGAGACGCCGGTAAGCACACCGGAAAACTCCGTGCTGGTGTTGTCACCGCCCACGGTCAGTGTCGAGTTCAAGTTTGGGAAACCGGCAATGGAATTGTGGCTGTTCGTGACCACCCCCGCGCCTGAAAGGGAGCCGATGCGCTCATGACGCCCGGCCATGTCCAGCATCGCCCCGGCGTCGATGATGACGGCGGAACCATCCGGAATGACCAAGTTGTCCACCCCTGCCGCGAAGGAACCCAGCACCAGAATGCCGTTTTTGATATGAGTGGTGCCGCTCCAGGAGTTGTTGCTGTTGGTGAGGACCAGGATACCCGCGCCGTCCTTGGTGAAATTCACCCCGTTGGTGATCTGGCCGCTAATGTAGCCGGAGGCCCAGGGGCTGCTCACCGTGATGGTGCGCGAGCCGCCGCCCATATTCACACCGCCTGTGAGCGAGAGGTCATAACTTTGATACCACAGCGGGCTATCCCCACCAAAGCTGAAGTCACCCGCCAGGGTGACGGCATTGCCGACGACCGTGGAGAAGCGCAGGGTGTTGTTGCTGCTGCTGGTGGTCAGGGCGTAGGAGAGGGCGAACGCCTTGTTGGTGCCGGTGTTGATGCTCGTGATGAAGGAGCCTGTCCGAACACCGCTGCCCACCACCGCCTGACCGAGAGTCAAGCCCAGGCCGGAGGCGGTGTTGGTGCCGTTGATCGTGACGCTGGTGCTGAGATTAGTGGTCGTCATCGCGGCCGCCAGACGGTTGCTGGCCTGGATGGTCGGATTGCTGCCTGGCGCACCGCCGCCGATGGTCAGCATGCCCGTGCCGATCGCGCCGCTGGTGAGAGCGCCAGGATTGCCCACGGTGTTGAGGCCAAAAATGAGCGTGCCGTCCTTGAGATGGAAGCCATTGGAATAGGTGCTGGCGCCAAACAGCGCCAGGGAGCCGTCGCCCTCCTTGGCAATGGCGGCCCCGGTGCTGCTGATTTTCGAGGTGATCACCAAACCGACAGGCGAGAGACCGGAGACATGGATGACCGGGGCGGCATTCGAGAACTGCACCAGCGAGTTGTTCGCATTGTTCGTGGCGGCGGCGATGAGCGGCGTCGTGCCCGGGTGATTGTTGACGACCGTGATGGCGTTGGCGGCGGTCAGGTTCAGGGTGTGCAGCCCGGAGGGGGCGTTGAACCGCACGGCAGGCTGGGCGACACCACCTTCGTTATTAAAGACCAGGCTGTTGAGCGTGGTCGTGGTGGCCGCGTAGTTGGCAAAGTTCAGGGTGGCGCCGCCATTGAGAGTCACATTGCTGGTCGCGGCGATCTGGCCGGTGGTGGCGTTGAACTTGTTGGTGTTCATCGTCACCGTGGCGTTGTTGATGACCAAATTCCCGGGGATCGTGATCCGGGCAGCCTCGGCGTTGAGATTGAGCGTGCCTTGATTGACATACGTTGTGCCGGTGAAGTCGTTGGACGGACTGTTGGCCGTGGTGTTACCCAGCGTCAGGGTGCCGCCGCCGCTCTTCACCAAGTCAATCGCTCCCGTGATCCGGGTGTTGAAGGTGGTCGTGCCTTGGTTGACGAAAACAAACAGTTCCGAACCGCCTGCGGTCAGCGCCGAGCCAGCATTGGCGGACACAATGTTGGTAGCCTGTCCCGTGTTGGTCAGAAGGCCCACTCCCAAAGTGAGGGTCACAGCCGTGGTGCCATTGCCCAGGGTGATGGTCTGCGCCCCCCCGCCGTTGGCCATGCGAAGGCTATTGATCGTTTTTGACAGCGTCAGCGTGCGGTTGGAGTTGTCAGCGATGTTCCACGTTGCCTGCGTGGCAGTGGAGCTGAGATCAAAGCCATTGTAGGCCGCAAAACGGTTGCCACCGGCAAACACATTGCCGCCGATGATACTGCCGAGCGTGCCGACTCCCACTCCGTCCAGATAAGTGGCGAAGCTGTCTCCGTTCACCACAGCCCAGCCACCGATGAGGTTGTTGGTCAGCTGGGACTGGGAGAAGCCGACGCCGTTCACCGTGGAGATGAGAACGCGGGCGTTGTTGTTGTTGCCAGAGCCGCCCATGCCAACGTTGGAGACGAAATTGACGACACCATGATTGGCCACGTCACGCTGCAAATTGCCGATGGAGAGGCTCACCGTGCTGCCAGCATTGGCAAAGGGCAACACGTTCACGATGCTGCCACCGCCCTGTATAATGACGTTATCAAAGGCTACCGTGGTGTCGAATGATCCACCACCCTGAATGGTGAAGGTGCCGCCCTGTAGATTCAGCGGAACACTTGCCGCTACGCGGACGGGATTTGAGTTGTCGAGTGGGTTGAGACCCCGGTTTTCCCACTGGAACTGCGAATAGTTCACCGAAATGGAGGAAGTGCCGGAGAGCATCCCGCTGTCCTGGAGGGTCAGGGTGTTGCCACGCACGATCGTGGCCCCGGTGTAGGTGTTGTTGTTGGTGAGGATGAGGTTGCTGTTGCCGCTCTTGGTGAGCCCCAGGTTGCCTGTGAGCGTGCCACCAAAATTAATGCTGCCGGTGTTGACCGTGAGCATGGCCTCAGTGGCGGAGCTGTTAGTAACCTCGCCGCCGACAGGCATGGCGTTGGCGGAGCCAAAAGTTCCAATCATCTGGCTGCCTCCATTCAGGTCCAGCCTGCCGCCGTTCATGTACAAGTTGGTATAGGCGGCCACATGCGCCGTGGCCGTGAGATCCGGCCGCACCACGCCCAGCGCATTGTCCTGCCCGCCCAGAATGATCGTGCCTTCATTCACAATCGTGTTGCCAAAATGGTAGCTGCGCTTGACCAGATTGACGGTGCCGGCACCTGCCTTCACAATGCCGCCGGTCGTGTTCCAAATCGTGCTGTTAATGTTCAGCGTCGTGTTCTCGCCAACCGTATGTAGATACAGCCAGCCACTGTAGGTGCCAAGGCCTGGCAGGTTGATGCCTGTGTTACCCTCAAAGGCCAGAATGCCGCCGGTGCGCACAAACTCGGTTAATGGCCCGGCGTTCACCAGATTGCCAGCCCAGCGGCCATTGATGCCAAATGCCTCCGAGGAATATCCGGCAGACGAGGTGTAGTTAAGACCACCGCCGCTCAGCAGACGCAGACTGTTGATCGCTGCGTTGAAGCCATTGTTGATCGCCTGCGTGGAACTTAGCGAGAAGTTGTCCTGGGAAAGGCTGGCCAGCGTGGTTTGCATCTCGTTGTCCGCCAGCGGCCTCAAGTAGCCGGACACACTGTCCCGGGTGACGAAGGAGGTGCCAAGACCGGTCAAAGAGGAATCCGCGATGATGTCCGAACGAATCGCCTTGGTTTTAGTGCCATTGGCATTGTTCAACTGCGTGAACTGAATCGGGAAGTTGGTCACCTGAAGATTGGCGAAGCCATTCTGCTGGCCTGCAACGCCGACGGCGTTGAAGTTGCCCCGCAACAGGGCGGTTCCGCCTGTGCTGATTCCTGATAGATTCGTGACGGAGAAGGTCAAATTCCGCGCAGCGTCCGCCACGAGATCAATGATGCCGCCACCGTTGGCAATCGTGAGGGTGGTCACAGCCTCGCTGGTATTGACCGCGCTGTTGCCCAAGATGCGCAGCGTCCCGCCGCTCACGTTGAGAACCGAGTTGGCGACGCTCGTCAGCGGCGACACCAGTCGGTTATTGGTATTGGTGACGCTGTTGTCTAGCAGGAGAGTGCCGCCTTTCTGCACGGTGTGGGTCGGCATCAACGCCTTGCCAGCGCCTGTGTAGGCAAGAGTTCCGTTAGAAATCGTCACCGTGCCGGTGGAGCCGCTCAGGGCATTTTGCGTGCCGGTAATGGACATCGTCCCCGAACCCACCTTGTTGAGGAAAACACCGTTCGGCACACCGTCATTGAAGCGGTTGATCTGGCCGGAGAAGGTAGAGTCGTTGTTGTTGAAGCCCACGATCAACGTCTGCGCGTTGGCGACGCTGTTGAAGACCGAGCCGCTGCCGCCCAGCGATCCCCACACGGTCTGCTGACCGTTGAGGTTAAGCGAGGTGCCAGTGCCAAGCACGAGGTCGGCAAAGCGGGAGCCGCCATTGAACGCGCCGGACTGCACATTGCCAGCGGCCACAGTCAGCGCGCCGGTGAAAAGAGACTGGTTGATCTGAAGCACGCCATCACCGTTTTTGGTGAAGCCGCCGCTCGATCCAACCAAACCGCCCATGATCAGGCCCGGAGTCGTCGGCGCGAAGTTCACGAAGCCAGCGAAATCGTAGGTGTTGACCGTGACGCTGTTGGCCGATGTGCCGAGATCAACGCGACCGGTGAGCAGCGCCGCGTTGGCCGGATTGAAGGGATTGGAGACGATGCCACCCGCCCCGATGGTCAGCAGACCTTCCGAGGAGGTCACGGTCGGCACGGTGGTTCCGCCACCAGAGCCGTTGAACACAAGCCCATGGAGCGTCTGCTCGCCGGCCAGGACCAGCAGGCCGGTACCGTTGAGAGTGACGGTGTTGCTGGAGGCGATCACCCCGCCGAGCTGCTGCACCAGAATGCCGCTGCCAGAATTATATCCGCCTTCGAGTGTGATACCGCCGCCGACAATCGAGCCCGTGGAGCCGATGATCAGCACACCGCCGTTGACCACCGTGCCGCCTGTGTAGGTGTTGGCCCCATTCAAGGTCAAGTTCGCATTGCCATCGCTTCCAGAAATGACCAGCCTAACCTTCCCGGTCCCGTTGTCAGCAACAGCCGCGTTCATCTCAAACGTGCGGTTCACACCTCCGCTGTGGGTAATCACATGGACATAAAGGTCACTGTCCGAATTCTCCAGGCCACTGGTGACAGTGCCGTTGGCAATGGTGATGTTGCGATTGCTGACATCATTTGCATGAGTCAGCAGCAATCCGCCGCCCCGGAGGGTAAGTTTCTTGCCGCCGAGATCAATGGTCGTCTGGGCTGCGGTGGGATTGATCATGGCAAAAGTATTCACCGTGGTGTCCACCACCAGCGGGCCGAAACCAGCCGTGGCACGGATGTTGTCCGAGACAAGTGGTGTGCTAAGCAGGGTGTTGGTGGAATAACCTGCGAATCCCGTCTGATTGAGGCGTCCAACCCCCAGCGTAGGGATGTAGCTGGCCCATTCACGATCCACCACAGCCCAGGCCCCGATCAGATTATTGGTCAGACCGGCTCCGACAGTGTTCGTCGTGGTGTCAACGCCATTAAGTTCCTCGATCAAGACGCGGCCCACGCTGCCGATGGCGCCGAGAGAGTTATCCGGGAAGCGTAGCGTGGCCGTGGAGCCCGCCTGACGCGACAACGAGGCAATGTTCAACGTGGCGGAATTGATGCCCGTGCCGCCATTGGCGGACTGGATCATGTTATAGCCCTCCACCAAGATCACATCACCCACAGACTGGGAGCTCTCGGTCTGCGCACGCCCTTGATACACGAGCGATCCGCCACGCAGCTTGATGTCCGCCGCGAGGTTCACTCGGTTTGCGATGACGAAGTTCACGTTGTCGTTGAGCTGCAGGTAGGCGTAGTTGACGTCAATCGAGGAAGTGTTTGTGAGTTTGCCGTAATCGGCCAGCAGATTCACCCCGCCTGCGAAGACGGTGGCTCCAGTGTGAGTGCTCTCGTTGAGGAAATTATACTGCTGCGGGCTGCTCTTGAGGAAGTGCATGGCACCGGCTCCCAATTCCTGCTTAATAACCCCGCCCCAGTTGAAGCCACCGTTGTCAGCTCCGATGATGAAGGCTGCCTGGCTGCCAGAGGTGTTGGTGACGGTTCCAGCATTGCCCTGCAAGGCCGCACCATCGCCGCGGATGCCAAAGACGAACTGGGAAGTTCCGTTCAGGTCCAGCGTGGCTCCAGGCGCGATGAGCATGAACTGGTTCGGCGTCAGGGTGTTGTTGCCGCCGCCGAGTTTGACCGTGCCAGCGTTGATGGCAAAGTTCCCCGTTAGAGTCTGCCCGCTGATGTTGGCCACCCCCGCCCTGTTGGCAGGGGCGTTGATGATCAAAGTGCCGTCGAGATCCTTGACCAGCCCACCGCCGCCAGTCAGCAGGCTGTTGCTGGTGAGCGTCGTGCCTGCGGCCACGGCCAGATAAGCCTGCGCATTGAACTGGATTCTCAGGGCGCTGTTGAGGCTGTTGGACGCGCCTGTGTTGAGGATGGCACCGGCGGTGAGGCTCAGCGTGGCCCCCTGGGTGGTGATGCCGCTGCCGAGGTCGATGCCCGTGCCGCTGAGCTTGAGCGCATTGACGGTCCTGTTCGTGGTGCCCACGAAAACCGGCGTTGCGGTGAGGTTCATGGTCGCCGTGGCGGCGACAATGGTCGGCAGCTCCGGCGGCGTCACCAAGCCGGTGTTGTCGATGATATTGTTCGTGACGTAACCGGTGAATGCCTGGATGCCATTGGTGTTGGCAGCCGTGCCATTGTGATTGTAGGAAACGAAGTCAGTCCCGTTGAAGGTGGTCCTTTGCAGCAGGTTATTGGTCAAGCCGGGAGCCGTGGTGAACAAGATGCGGCTGGTCGCAGTTCCCAAGCTGCCACCGTTGAAGCGAATGCTTGAGTCACCATTAAGAGCCAAGTTGTTAAAGGTCAGGGTGCTGGTGCCGCCAGGATTAAAATTGATCACATTGGTTTTGCTGCGGTTCGTGGTCAGGGTGCCCAATGTCTGAGTGCTGCCTGCGCCGCCGGTCACCGTGAAGGTGCCGCCATTCAAGGTCAGCGCCCGGGCCCCGCTCATGTGGGCCAGACCGCCTTCAAGTTCCAACACGCCACTCGGACCCTGGATCGTGATCGTTCCTGTACCGCCAATGCTGACGCCGGAGGCGATCCTGAAGATCCCCTCATTGACGACCAGACCTCCCACAAAGGAAGCACTGGTGACGCCCAAGGTGAACGTGCCGCTTCCGATTTTGGAGATGGAGGCGACCGCGCCGAAACCATTGGTCGTCTTATTGATATTGCCAGCACCGGCGAAAGTGAGCGCCTGCCCGCTGCTCAAAGCGCCAGTCAGATTGAGCGTCGTGCCCGCATCCGCACCGATCCATGTTGCCGATCCCAAGGTGATGGTGCCGCTGACCGTGCTGGTACCGGAGAATGCCTGCAAGGCACCCGCTCCGTTGATGCCTGTGCCGTTCAGGGTCAGCGGCTCGGCCGTTGTCACACCGCTGAGTTGCAATGCCGTCCCGGAGCCGGTCACCACCGTGTTACCAGCCGTCGTGCCCAAGGCGTTGTTGTGCGTGGCTCTGACGGCACCGGCACCGATGGTCAGCACGCCGTTCCATGCGTTGTTGGCCGCGTTGAGGACCATGGTGCCGTTGTCGTTTTTGCGCAGGGCGTTGCTGGCTGCGCTGAAGGCAAAGGCGCTGTTCAAAGTGAAGGTGCTGCCCCCTGTGACCTCGATCGCGTTGTTTGCCTGGTTCAATTGGATGGTCCTGCTGGTGGCCAAGGTGCCGGTGACGCGCAGACCGACATTGGCTGCCGCATTGACATTCAGACGAATCTGGTTAGCCACATTGCCGAACGCGCCATCGCTGTTGACTGCCAGGATGCCGCCCTGGATGTCTATCAGCCCGGTGAAGGTGTTGCCGCTGTTGGTCAGTGCCAGCACACCGTTGCCGGTCTTGGTGATGCCCGAGCTGCCGCCCACAGCTCCCGAGAAGGTGAGGCCGGCGATGGCGTTGGAGTTCGTATGCGTGGAGACGCTGATCATCTGATTGGCCCCCAAAGTGGCCGCACCGGTGAGCTCCAGGCCGTACCCCACGTTGTTGGTGATCATCAAGGGGCCGTTCATGGCAAACGCGGCCATCTGCAGCGTTTTGTTCGAGGCGGTCAGGAACAAAGGCGCGTATTTCGTGCCGGAGCGGCCGAGGGTAATGTTGACCGGCCCGGTCGGAACCAGCGTGATGCCCGTGGCAAGCACCTCGCGCGAGCCGGTGCCGTCCCCGTCGTTCAAAAGCGAGAGATTACCGTCATTCAGATTCAACGTGATGCTGTCGCCAGCCTCCAGAGCGCCCAGGGACAAGGTTCCAAGCCCGGTCTTGGTGATGGTGATGGCACCGCTGCCTTCACGACGGATGAGCCCGCTGAGCGCGGCCGTCATGCCCGGATTGATGACGTTGATGGTGACCGTGTTCGGCAAGGTCACGGTGCCGCTGAGCGTCAGATTGTTTCCAGTGGGGGAGATGCTGTCGAAAGCGAAGTTGCCATTGACGGTGACATTGTTGCCGATGTTCCAGTTACCGTTGGCCAGCAGTGTCGTGTTCGCGGCCATGGTGAGCGCCCCGGTGCCCAGAGGGCCGGCTGAAACCTGGCCGGGAGTGCCTGAGTTGAAGATGCTGCTGGCACCAAAAAGGATGCCTCCGCCTTGCAGGCTGACGCCGCCGTCAAAGGTGTTCGCTCCGCCGAGCTGCAAGATGCCGTTGCCGGTCTTGTTGATGCTGGCTCCAATACCAGTCATGGTGGCGTTGATGACCAGTGTGGGGTGCAGCGGGGCTAGGTTCTGGCCGTTGGCCGTCACCGCGCTCACATCAAAGGTGTGCGCGCCCGCGGTCAATGCCATGGAACCGCTGTTGGCAAAGGTCAGGCTGCTGCGGCTCCCCAGCATGCGGTAAGTCAATTGCACGGGAGATACGCTGGTCGCGTTTGCGGGGGCGGAAAGGGTGAACTGGGTGCCGTTCAGAATGGCCGTGATGACCGCCCCGTCAGGAATGCCCGCGCCCGTCACGGGCGTGCCCACCGTCAAACGCGACGTGGAAGCCACGGTGACCGTGCTGCTGCCATTGACCGTGGTGGAGGTGATGTCCTGGAGATTGCGAATGATGGAGGTCTGGGAACCGGTCACCGCCGCCGAGAGCAGCAGAGTGCGGTCATCCAGGATGGCGGCGATGGTCGTGCCTGCAGGAATGCCCGTGCCGGAAACCGTGGTTCCCACGCTCAAGCCAGCTGTGGAGCCGACCACCACGACCGGGCTGCCAATGAGCAGATTCGAATTTGCGACACCCGTGGTGATGGTGGACACGCTGCCCAGATTCGACGAGGTGGCGGTGATGTTTCCGCTGAGGGTGAGGTTGCCAGTCGCGACACTCAGCGTCGGCGCGTTGCCGCCATGGTTGTCAAACAATAGGTTGGCAATGTCCTCGTTGAAGCCATTGAGATCCAGCACAGATCCCCCGAGCAGCGAAACCGTGGCCCCGTTCGCGATCTGATCGGATGCCTGCAACTGAACCGTCGTGGAGCGCTCCTGGACCGTGGTGCCGTTGGTGCTCATGCCGCCGGCGATGGTCACATCCCCGGTGCCAAAAGCCCGGCCCACGGCTGATTTGAGCACCACATAGCCCGCATTCACAAAAGTGCCGCCGGTGTAGGTGTTGTTTCCGGTCAATGTAAGCTCGTTGGTGGCAAAGGCGGTGTTGCCAAACACATAACCGCCAAAGTTACGGCCCTCCGTGCCGTTGAGCACCAGCGTGACCGCTCCTGTGCCGTTGTTGACGATGTTGGCCCCGACATTGACGTCGCGGTTGTAAACCACGCTGGTGCCGTTCACATAGCCAAGAGCGTGCAAATACAAATCAGCGGCGGTGTTGGGTGTCCCGCCAGCGGTGAGATTGCCGTTCGCGATGGTGATCGGCATTTCCAGCGCGCTGAGGAAGTCGCGGTTGGTCGGCACAGTGGTGGTGGCGTTCGCATTCCCCGCGAGGGTGATTTCAAGGCCGTTGATCGCAGCCACGGTGGAACCCAGCAGGGAGGAGCCGACAGTCAGCGTGTTGGGCATGGTGGCCACATTCACGATGTTGCTGGCCGTGTTGCTGGTGACCACATTGACCGTGCCCGTCAAACTCAGGCCTTGAGAGGCGATCAGACCGCCGCTGGCGAGATTGAGGGTGTTTCCACCCAGGTCCAGAGTGCTTTGACCCGAAACCACCATCGCCAGACTGTTGATGGTGCGGTCCCCGGTCAGGGTGATGGTCTGCGGGATTGTGAGGCTGGGGTTCGTGGCGCCCAAGAGCTGATTGATCGTGAACTGTGTGCCGTTAATGATGGATTCAACCTGGGCGCCGGTGCCAATGCCAGTGCCAAGCACCGCATCACCCACCTTGAGGTTCGCCGTGCTGGCCACCGTCAGCAGATTGGTGCCGATGGTTCCGGTGGTGGTCATCCCTGGGAAAGCCAGACGGATGTTGTCCGTCGCCGTGCCCTCATTGATGCCTGCAGGGGAATATCCCGCGTAGCCGACGCCGTTGAGCGCCCCAACCCCGGTGCCATCAGTGTAGCTGGCAAACTCACGCTCAAACACCGCCCAGCCGCCGATGAGGTGGTTGCTCAACGTCGGAGCGCTGGTGAAGAACACCCGTGCCTGGGAGTTGTTCAGCGTGCCGTCCACATTCATGAAGCGCAGCGTCGCGCGTGATCCCGCCTGACGGGCCAGGCTGGCGAAGGTGGCCGTGGAGCTGTTGATGCCGGTGCCAGGCTCGGCCACTTCAATGTAGCTGTTGCCAGCCCCCAGGGTCAGCGCACCAAAGTTTTCAAACCCGTCGAAACCGTTGCGAGCACGATACTGGATCATGCCGCCGCGCAGAAGTATGGACGCTGCGTCATTGATACGGTCGTTGATGTTCGGGTTGATGATGGCCGTGGCGTTGTTGTTGGAGATCAGCAGCGTGGTCTGGCTGATCTCGATGGAGGAGGTTCCGCTCAAGGCACCCTCGCCAAGAAGCTGCACGCGTCCGCCATTGAAGATGGTGGCACCGGTGTAGTCATTGTCCGAGTAAATATTCCAGTCAGCCATGCCGTTGGCCGCAGTAGAACGCACCACGGCGATTTTGCCGCTGATGGAACCAGCAAAGTTCACGCCAGCGGTGGTCATGCCCAGGGTGGCCTCGGTAGCGGAGCTGTTCATGATCACCCCGCCGGTGTAAGGCATGTAAAGGGCGTTGCGAGCCTGGGTGTACTCCGTCCGGATCGTGTTGAACACATGGGAGCCACCGTTGAGGTCAAGCTGCCCTCCGCTCACGAAAAGGGCGTTGTTCCAGAAAATAGTGTTCGTCCCGCCGGCCAGCTTCAGCGTGCCCTCGTTGACGCGGGTGACTCCGTTGTAGAAGTTTTGCGCGCCCAGCGTCAGCGTGCCGGCCCCGGCCTTGGTCAGGCCGCCGGAGAAGGTGGCCAGGCTGCTGCTGATGGTTAGATCCCCCACTGTATGAACGATCATCTCACGATTCGATGTCGTCATCAGGCGGCCGCCCTCAATGCTGGCGTTGCCGCTGAAGGCCAGGAGGCCGCCGCTGTCCAGAACCAGTGTCTGACCGGTTGTCATGGTCACGCCACCGCCGCTGTTGAGAGTCAGGGAGTTGACCGTCATGGTGTTGCCCAGCAGCGAGGTGCCGATCCCCTGGTCAGATGAAAGGGAGATGTTCATCGGCGTTGCCACGCCACTGAGATTGTTGGTCAGCGTGGTGTTCATTTCTGAGGCATTCAAGGCGCGCAACTGCCCTGTCACCGTGTCTGCCGTGGCGAATGACGTCCCCGCGCCTGACGGCGTGCTGGCAATGATCGCGTAGGGTAAGATGCCTTTGTTCAGCGCCCCGGCCACCCCGGCCTGACCAATAAAAACATAGCCGCCAGTGGACTGAATGGTTGCGGTGTTCGCGCCAGCCGCCGCTCCCAGGTTGCTGCCGCGGAACAACACGGTGCCGCCGGCAGCACGCGTGACCGCGCCAGTGGTGAAATTCATCTGCTGTCCCGTTCCTGCGGTGAGGCTGATGATGGTGTGCCCTGTGTTGAAGGTCAGAGTTCCCGTGGTCGTCTCGGTGGACGTCGCCGAGTTGCTGCCCAGGATGCTGAACTCACCACCGTAGAAGTTCAGCAGACGGTTGCTGAGGCGGTTGAGGGTGTTGGTTCCGGTGTTGTCGAGGCGAATGCTGCCGCCAGGGGTCATGAACACGGTGCCCGTGCCGCCTCCAGTGCCGGGAACCCCCAAAGTGCCCGCGCCATGGAGCGCCAGCATGCCTTCATGCACATACACATTCTGGCCCGGGAAGGCATCGGCTGCCGTGAGATTCCAGGTGCCTTCACCCACCTTGACGATGGAAAACACCCCGTTGGCCAAGTTGCCGTTCACCTGCATGGCCGTGCTGATGGTGCCCGTGCCCTCGCCGCCGAAGGCAAACCAGGAGTCACGACCGCTGTTGGCCGTGCCGACACGTCCGGTCATCACGCCGGTGATGTTCAGCGTGGACCCGCTGTCCACAGAGATGAGAGCGCCTTTCGACTGGCTGTCCGCCGTCGTCTGGGAGCTGAAGGAGATGGTTCCAGACCAAGTGTTGTTGCCGGACACACTGCGCAGCGCCCCCCCGTCATTGATGCCGGTGGAGGTGTTGTTGTTTCCAGGCGTGAAGACCAGCGTCTCGGCCACTGTGATGTTCCCCATCAGTTCCAACGCCGCCCCCACGTTGGCGATCAAAGTGCCACCCGTGACCACGTTCGTTCCCAAATTCAACGACCCCGCATTACCCAGCGCGGCCGCGTTGGTGATGCGTACCACCCCTTGGCCCACCGTCAGATTGCCGTTCCAGCCCGTCTGGGCCTGCGTCAGCACCAGGGTTCCGGTGTTGTTCTTGTTCAGATTCCGACTGACATCAGAAATGTTAAATGCCGAGTTCATCGTGAAGACGTTGTCGCCCGTCACCTCCAGGGAATTGTTTGCCTGGTTTAGGAAGAATGTGCGGGTGCTGCTGGTGGTGCCGTCAACGCGCAGGCCAACCGTGGCTGAGTTGGTGTTCAACAGCACCTGGTTGTCTGCATGCCCCAGCGCAGCGTCATCAGTGAACGCCAGCACACCGGCGGACACATTGATCATGGCTGTCGTGTTCACCGTTGAAACCGCGCCGGTGACCGCTGTGCTGAGTGTGATCTGGGTCAGCACCAGCGTGGGATTGGCCGTGGAGACCGGCTGGCTCAAGGTGATGACGTTGTCCGTGATCCCTGTCACTGTCGTGCCGCCCGGCACCCCTGTTCCAGTCACATAGTCCCCCACCCGGAAGACCGCGCCATTCGGCACCGTGAAGCTGGAGCCAGCCGCGCCGGTGGCGGCGATGTTCTGCACGCCGACAGAGTTAATGATGGTGCCTCCCGCGATGTTGGTGCCTGTCAGCCGCTGCCCGGCCACCAGCCCCTGATTCTCCGTGGTCAGCAGTGTGCCAGTGCCAAAGGCGGTGAAGCTCATGGCCCCGCCAAAATCATTCGTCACGTCGCTCAACATCAGCGTGCCAGAGCCGATTTTGAGAATGCTGTTGTTGCCCGTCACCTTCCCCGCCAGGTGCAGGCCAGGCTGCTGATTGGAGGTGGAGGCGGCGCTGACGGACAAGGTCGGAGCGCCGGTCAGCGTGGTGGTGCCGCCCACTTTGAGACTGTAGTTGTTGTTGTTGGTCACCGTCATCGTGTTGCGCCCGATGGTCAGATTGTTGATCTGCGCCGTCTTGTTCGCCGCCTGGGTGAAGTACGGAGCCTGGGAGGTGGCCGTGCGGCCCACCGCCAGCGTGCTGTTACCGGTGACGGTGATGTTGTGGTTGAAATTGAAGATCTCGGCGTTGCTGCCGGTGCCGTCGCCGTCGGCCAGCAGTTGCAGGGTGCCGCCCTGCATGGTGAAGGTCTTGTTGGACAGCGCTGCCACGCCCTCCACCCGCAGGTTGGAGCCCGCCTCAAAGCTCAAGGTGCCTAAAAAGCCCGCATTGTCCCCGGTCAGCGTCACCACCCCGCTCTGAGAGGCAAAGCCAATCTGCTGCAGCAAGCCCTCCTCCTGGGCGGTCTGCGCCGTGATGGTGGTTCCAGCGTTTTTCTGAGTCGAGCGAATGACCAGCTCCGTCGTGTTATCCCCGATGATATTGCCTGCGATCACCAGGTTGGCCCCTGGGTCCGCCACCGGACGCCCGCCCGCGATCGCGTCCAGAACCAGCTTCTTGTTGGCGGCGATGTCGATGCCGTTGCTGGAACTGCCCAAGGTCGTCAGTGCCGCGTTCACCACGGACTGGATCACCGCGTTCTCATTCACCGTCACCTTGTTGTCAAACGACGGGCCGATGCCAGCCAAGGTCGCCCCCTTGGAGTCCAGCACCAGATTGCCACCTGCCAGCACGATCTCAGCGGAGCCGATGGGATTGAAGGCACCGGCCGCCGTGCTCCCGGTCAGCACCAGGGTGGGGCTCTTGGAAAAGGTCAGGCTGGTGTCGGCAGCCACTGTGGAGGCATTGCCAGAAATCGTGAAGCTGCCGCCAAATTCAGCAATCGCGATGATCACCGCCCCGTCAGGGATGCCATCACCGCTAACGGTCATGCCCAGGGAAAGTCCGGCGGTTGAGGCGGTGCTGAGCGTCGTGGTTCGGTCGGTTGGATTATAAGAAGCAAGGCTGGCAGTCTGCGCCACCGAAGTGCCCACCATCTCAATTTTCGAGGTCGCACCCAGCAGATTCTCGCTGGCTGTTTGGTTGAAGGACAGCCAGCCAGCGCCGGTCTTTTGAATCGTCATCGCGCGCCCTTCATCGGACACCACACCGTCAAAGGCCACATTGATGTCCGAGGCGATGGTCACCGTGCCGGCTCCGCCGGCGCTGTCCCCGAAAATCGTCGGCTCCGAATCACTGCCGCCGAAGCGCAGCGTCCGCCCAAAGCCGTTGCCATTGCCCACGATGGCCTCCCCTAAAAGTCCCGAGGTGCCAGCGCTCAGAGTGGTCTCCGTGTCCAGCAACAGCCGTCCCATCTGCACCGAGGCGGTGTCACCGCTCAGGTTGATCAGAGCATCCCCGGTCAAATGCACATCGTTGAGCAGTTGCAGCGCCGAGCTGGCTCCCCCAAGCTCGTTGACCTCCGCCTGTCGCAGGTTGGACACCGTGATCACCTGCCGCACATGCCCCGTGTCACGCCCGGCATAGCCCAGGGTGATGCTGCCGGCACCGCTGCCGTTCACATAATCGATGCGGATGTCATGCAGTCCGCTGGCCAGGAAAATGGGGACGCTGGAGAGGTCCGTGTTGCCCTTGCCGCCGTCGTTGTTCAGCACCAGCACACCGTCGATGAAAATGCGCGCGCCGTCATCGGCGCTGGCAAAGAACGTGTAGGCTCCGGCTTGGCCAATGTTCACTTGGCCGATCCACTGCGCACCTTGGGCGGCCGGAATGGTGTTGAGACCCGACAGGCTTGAGTTGAACTGGGTGCTGAGCGCCGTGCCGGTGAAGTCCACCCGGCTGCTGTCGCCGGTGCCGTTCGTCGCGAACACCCGCCCGGACAAACCATTGCTGGTGGCATTCACCCCGTTGATGTTCAGCGCGGCACCGTTTTCCAGCGTGACTTGATTGCTGCCCAGCGGGTTTTTGATCACATCAAAAAAATCAAAAGGATCAAGGGGGAGGTCTGTGGAACTCACATTGACGCCCAAGGTGACCTGCTGCCCCACCATGATGCCTCCAGTGAGCGTGGTTTCATAATTGCCACCTGCGGTGCCCAGGTTGAGCACCGCCCTGTTGCTGCCCAAAAAGCCGGACGCATCATCAAACTCGATCCTCAACCCATTCGTTCCACCCAATCCAGCTGAGATGTTGGCCTCAATGTCAGAACCGCCATTCGAATTCCCCTTGATGGTGATGGTGGGAGTCGCGCCCTCAAAAGTCAGCGTCCCAATCTCGGAAGATGCGGTCAGAGTAACTCCCGAAGCATCAAACACCAGCCCGCCCAAGCTGATGGGTTCATCAATGAAAACGGAACTTGGCCCAACTCCGTTGAACCCGAAAACAGCCGTGTGCCCCCCAAGGTTATCCCACTCCTGGGCAAATTCCATATCCAGCAAGGGATCAAAAAAAGGATCATCTAAATCATGCCAGTTGGTCGTGAACGTGTCCCAGTTTCCACCTTCCACGGTTGATCCATAAATCTTACCCTCACCATCAGGAGAGTTCCCATCGTGAGGAGCCCAGAGAAAAGTCCCCCCCCTGAGGCTGGTCGCAGGCTGCGCGATGACCATGATCAAGGTCATGAACCAGCCAAGGAAAAGGCGGTGGCGTCGGAGTGTTTTCATGTGAAACAAGAGAAGGCTTGGAGGTGCGGAGAAAGGGGCGTTGAAAGAAGCGGGGCAGACCTGGAGAAAGCGTTTGCCCTAGAGGAATTGAGGACACTCAACCAACCCGGCAGATGCGTGATTCAATGGCATGCTGACCGTGTGGCTGCTGGAACGTTTTCTCATGAATGCGCGTGTGGTTTGGGCTGGGAAATCAGGGGGGTCAGACAGGTGAGCCCGGCTTTCTGTTCAGAATAGCGAAAACGCCCCCGAAACGTCAATGCAAATACATCGACCATACCCATTTTCAGCTTTGCAAATCCTCAAGGCACCGCCACAGCGGCACCATCTAAGATTTCCACGCGCAATGCCGCCAATTCCCCGGCGTCACGAGTGACCAGCACGCTGATCCGATGCGCTCCGGCGCTCAAGTCGAGTTCCTGCTCGGTATTCAGCTCCTTCAACTCTGTCCCGTCCACCGCCACAACAATTCCTTTCACCGCGCTGAAACCGAGCCTGACTTTCCCAGCGCTGTCCAGCTTCAGGCCAAATTGAACGATTTTCGGGAACCAGGGATACATCCGTTGCGCCGCTGGAAGCTCTGCAAGCGGGAGATCGCCATTGACCTGGCTGAAGGCGATTTGCCAGGGGTAGGGATACTTTTCGTCGTTAAGGGCGAAACTGCCCACATGGCGAACATGATCCACATCTTTCTGCTCCATCTTGCCCATGGCCTTCCAGGTGCGCACATAGCGGTTGGGCTGGGTTTTGTAGGCACCTTCCCGCCCCAGTTCGCTCAAGAAGCGCACCAGATCGACAAACTCGTCTTCCCGCAGGCTGGCCGTCATGCCAGGTGGCATCATGCTCACCGGGCTCATCTGACGGCTGGCGATGGCTGATTTGGCCACCTTCACGATCTGATTGGCCGGATCACGAATCGTCAACTCCTCCGCCCCGTCGTTCACGAGGCCGCCTGAGACCACTCCCCCGTCCTTCTTGCTCACAATGACCATGTGGTAGCCCTCTTTGATTTTCTTGCTCGGCTCCAGCAGGCTCTCGATCAGGTAATCCACCGGTGCCGAGGCCCCGATGCTGACCAGATTCGGCCCCAAAACCCCGCCGCTCTCTCCAATGGCGTGGCAGGTCATGCACAAAAGCTGCTGGCGGCGATATACCACCTCACCGCGGACCGGATCGCCGTTTTTCTTCACTTTTTCGACCATCGCGGTCATTTCTTCGGCAGTCAGCGGCTTGTCCATCTGCTTCACACCGCCCGCTGTTTTCAGCGCGTCCGCCAGCGGTCCTTGGATGCCACGGCTGGTCACCATGCGGATGCCTTCAACCGCTACGAGGTCAGGAATCGTCTTGCCCGCCAGCTCCTTCGCCAGCACGCCCGGAAGCTGCTTGTTTTTCAAAAACGCCGTCAGAACCGGCTTCGCGGCCTCCACCTCGGCCTTCGTCAGAAACTCCACCGCGCGTTTCGCTGCCAGTTGGGGGCCCACGCTGGTCAGACCGTCAATCATGAGCCCGCGCAGCGCACCATCGGTCGATTCGGTAAACAGCTTGTCGAACAAATCCCGTGTCTTCACACCGCCGAGAGCCGTCAGGCCACGCGTCGCGCCCTCACGGATGGCCGGTATGGTTTTTGCGTCCGTCAGCAGTGCCGCCAGCTTCTCGCGGGCCGCTTCCACCTTCCACAGACCAGCCAGGATCGCCGCACGATGCACCACATGCGGCTCAGGCCGCGCAAACCAGGCCATCACCGCCTCCGCCGCGCCTTCCGGGATGATCTTGCGGTCTGTGGCCGCCTTCACCAGCGCGTCCTGGAGACCGATGTAATACGGAGCCATCGCCGCGTCATTGACCATGTCCGTCAAAACCTTTGCCTGGGCCGCGTCCGCCGCGCTTCCGGCCACGCCGAGCACCGCCGCCGCGTCCTCCGCGCTCAATTTGCCGCTCTTCAGCGCCGCGAACAACGGCGGCAGCGCGTCGCTGCGGCCCGTGCTCTTCATGGCGTACACCAGGTGCTTCGGACGCTCGTCCAGTTTCAGCTTGCCGCTGACCACCGCCGGCATCCAGATGTCCGCCTGCTCACGGCAGGTCAGCTCCAGCAAGAAATCGAGCGGCTCGTCCATCGGCTGGTCCAGCGTTTTCAGCGCGAGGCTGATCGCGCCCGGCTTGCGCATGTCCGCCAGCACGGCCAGCGCCCACAGCCGCACCTGCGCGTTCTCATCCGCCACAGCCTTTTCGAGCACCTTCATTGAATCCGGGAATTCCTTCCAGCGATGACTCAGGATGCGCAGCGCCGCCGCGCGAATCCGCGCGTCGCTGCTCTCCCAGAGCTTGCGCCAGAGGGTGGGGGAGAAAGAATTCACCCCCTCGCGCGCCCATGCGGCCTCTAGCAGGGCGTGCGCGTCAGCCTCCTTCGTCACATCGAGTTTCGCGGCCCACGCGTCGAGCTCCGCCGTGACCTTCACCGCGCCTTGATCGCGCAGTTCACGCTTCGCGAAACGGCGGACGTAGTTGCGGTCGCTTTTCAGCATCTCCAGCAGCTCGCCCGTCGTCGCACCGGCGATCTTAGGCCTCGGGCTCAGCGGGCGGCTCTTGGCCGTCACACGCCAGATGCGGCCATGCTCGTGGTCGCGACGCGGATCACGGAAATCCACCTCGCCGTGCTGGATGATCGGGTTGTACCAGTCGGCGATGTAAAGCGCCCCGTCCGGCCCGGTCTTCACATCGATCGGCCGAAACGCCCGGTGCGTGCTCGCCAGAACGTCCGGCATTTGCTTGGCGATGTAGCTGCTGCCGCTCGGTGTCAGCTTGAAACGGTTCACGCGATTCCCACGAAAGTCGTTCAGCACAAACGAGCCCTGCCATTCCTCCGGGAAATGCGGGTCCTCGATGATCTCCATGCCGCACTGCTTCGGCTGGCCGGGGCTCAGGCCGTGCAGGATGCGCTTCGCGCCTGGCGATGTGGCAAACACCGAGCCGGGGAAAATGAAGTTCACCCCTTCCCCGCCCGCGCCATCGCAGGCAAAGCTCTGCCCCCAGCGGTCAAACTCAAAGCCCCACGGGTTGATCAGCCCCTTGCTGATGATTTCCGCCCGCCGCGTCTCCGGCCGGAACTCCCAAATGCCGCCGCCCATCAGCCGGCGGATGCCATGAGGCGTCTCCATGTGCGTGTGGATGTAGATCGACTGCAAAAAGTACAGCATCCCCTCCGGCCCCCAGCGCATGGTGTGCAGCAGGTGGTGCGTGTCCTCCGTGCCAAAGCCGCTCAGCAGGATCGTCCGTTCGTCCGCCTTCAGATCGCCGTTCGTGTCCTTCAAAAACAGCACCTCGGTGGAGTTCGCCACATAGAGGCCGCCATCTCCCGGTGCCAGCGCCGTTGGGATGTGCAGCCCGTCCGCGAAGGTCGTCGATTTGTCCGCCTTGCCGTCGCCGTCCGTGTCCTCCAGCACCACCACCTGGTCTTTGGCCGCCTCGCCCGGCTTGATGTGCGGATAGGTGGAACTCGTCACCACCCACAGCCGGCCCTGCGCATCCCAGTTCATCTGCACCGGCTTCTGGATCATCGGTTCCGCCGCGAAGAGGTTCACCTCAAAGCCCTCAGGTACCACAAACGACTTCAGTTCCGCGTCCGGGTTCGCATCTGGAAGATCGGCGACAGAAGTCGGTTGCGAGGCGAGAGCGAGGCCACTCCAGCCGAGGAAAATCAAAGCAAAACGGGAGATCATAAATGGGGAGCGCAGATTACGCCCTTGCCCCGCCTTTTTGGCAAGCATTCTCTCGGCGAATTCCGTCAATGAATCCCAAAGGCATGCAAACGAGGTGCCCGCGACTTGGCAAGCCATTCACGCCAAACACCAGCCCGCATTTCCTTCGCCATCGGCTCCCAGCAGGCGTATGCCATCCCGCATGAACACTCCCAAAATCCTCGCATTCGCCGGCAGCACCCGCTCTGCCTCCTACAACAAGCTGCTTGTCCGCGTCGCAGCCGATGCCGCCCGAGCCGTCGGCGCCGAAGTCACCCTTCTCGACCTGCGTGATTTCCCGCTGCCACTCTTCGATGAAGACCTCGAAAGCGAGCACGGCCTGCCCGACAACGCCAAAAAATTGAAGGCCCTCTTCCGCGACCACGACGCCTTCCTCATCGCCTCCCCAGAATACAACAGCTCCATCACCGCCGTGCTCAAAAATGCCCTCGACTGGGCCTCCCGCGGCGAGTCCGACGACGAACCCGCGCTCTCCGCCTACCGTGGTAAAACAGCCGCGCTCCTCAGCGCCTCGCCCGGTGCGCTCGGCGGCCTGCGCGGTCTCGTCCATCTGCGAGCCATCCTTGGCAACATCGGCGTCATCGTCCTGCCGGATCAAGTCGCCCTGCCCAAGGCCCACGAAGCCTTCGACGCCGCAGGTCAGCTCAAAGAAGAACGCCCCGCCAAACAAGTCACCGCCCTGGCGCAGGGACTCGTGAGCTTCCTGAAAAAGCATCTCGCCTGAGAGCCTGTGGGGAAACCGACCGGTGAGAGGTGAGAGGTGAGAGGTGAGAGGTGAGAGATGAGAGATGAGAGATGAGAGATGAGAGATGAGAGATGAGAGATGAGAGATGAGAGATGGAAAATACCTCCTGCGGCAGCGCAACTTCTAACTTCTAACGCCTCACCCCTCCGCACCATACAGCCGCACCGGCGTCAGCTCCACGCTCTTCCCGCCGCCATCCACCGTAAGGATGCCGTCCTGCACCGTGATTTGCAGCGTCATCGCGCGATCCACCAACGCCGCCAGCGTCTTCACCGGCTCCGCCGGGAGCTGCCACACCGTCAGGTTGCCCACGCGGGCCAGTTTCCCCGTCACCCCGGCCCACCACGCCGCCGCATTGCTTGCATAGCAGTACACCGTCACCTGCTTCGACCGCCCACAGGCCCGCACCAGCCGTTTCTCCTCCGGCTGGCCGATCTCGATCTCGTGCATGCGCAGCCCCGTCAGATCATTCTGGAGCAGCGACGGCTCGTCCGGCTCCCACAGATCCTTGCCAAACTCCAGCGTGCCCAGGTCGTTGTTCTCCGGCACGTTCAGCACCCACGCCAGCAGCCGCACCACCATCCGCTCCTCCGTCTCCGAAGGATGCCGCGCCAGCGTGACCTCATGATCCCGGTACACGTTCTGGTCGAGATCCGAAAACGAGACGCTGGCTTTGTGAATGATTGCCTTGAGGGCCATGGCAGGACGTAGGGGCGTGTCTGGCCGTGGTCAAGAGGTCAACAGTCAAGGAATCGTTCTCCTACTCGTCCTCCTACTCGAACTCGTCCTCGATTTCATGGGGCAGGTAAAACTTGCGACATGGAATGAGACCCGGATAACATCGCTGGATACCTTCCTGCACAATGAACCCAGCCCCTTCAGACAGCCGTTTCGACGACATCACCATCTTCACCACCGAAGACGGACAGACCCGTGTCGAAGTGCGCTTTCAGCATGAAAACGTCTGGCTCACGCAGAAGCTCATGGCCGAGCTGTATGAGTGCTCCACAGACAACATTTCCCTGCACTTGCGAAACATCTTCGCCGAGCGTGAACTGGAGGAACAAGCAGTTACCGAGGAATCCTCGGTAACTGCCTCGGACGGGAAGAATTACCGGATGAAGCTCTACAGCCTGGAAGCCATCATCGCCGTCGGTTACCGGGTCAGCAGCCCCCGCGCCACCCAGTTCCGCACCTGGGCCACCGACCGGCTGAAGGATTACATCTTGAAGGGCTACGCCATCGACAAGGAGCGCTTCAAACGCGGCACCCGTTACGACCAGCGCTACTTCGAGGAGCTGCTGGAGGAGGTGCGTGAGCCGAGCGGAGCGAGACAGCCAGCCTCAAGGCTGCACGCAGCGTAGCGAAGTGTGAGCGCCGTGGGGCGGCGCGAAGCAAATCCGAGCCAGCGAGCGGATGATGTATCAAAAGATCACCGACATTTACGCCACAGCGGCGGATTACTCCCCCAACACCGCTGCGGCGGAGCGCTTCTTCGCCACGGTGCAGAACAAACTCCACTTCGCCATCACCGGGCACACTGCGGCGGAGCTCATCCCCGAACGCGCGAATGCCGGACACCCGACCATGGGCCTGACGAACTGGCGCAAAGGTCCGGGCGGCAAAATCTTGAAGTCCGATGTCGGCATCGCCAAGAACTACCTCAACGCGGATGAACTCAGGACGCTCAACCACATCGTGGACATGTACCTCGACCATGCCGAGTTCCAGGCAAGCCGGGGACGCCTCATGAAAATGACCGACTGGGAGACGCGGCTGGATGCCTTTCTACAATTCAATGAGCAGGACATCCTCACCGACAAAGGGCGCGTGTCACATGCCATCGCCCTGGCACTGGCAGAGCAGGCCTATGCCAGCTTCCGCGTGGAACAGGACCGCCGCTACGAGTCCGACTTTGACCGCGTGGTCAAGAACCTGCCCAAACCCAAAGCCCCAGCTAAAAAGAAGAAGAAACCCGGGGCCTGATTGGCGGCGAACTCGTCCTCGACGCTTCGCAAGGTCAAGGCGTGGTCAAGCGGAGCGCGGATGCCCTCCATTCTCCGAAGTTCTACGAAGGATGAATCATCCGCATTCTTCCAGCAACGAGGCCCGGGCAACCCACTCACGGCTCCATGAGAAAGGCAGGAACTCAGAAGCAACGGTTTGATTCCACACCGCACGAGATTGGAAGGGCGCAGAGAAAGACCTTCGAACTCGTCCTCGACGCATCGCACGTCAAGGCGTGGTCAAACGACTCAACCGGAGCGCGGATGCCCCCATCCGCATTCGTCCAGCCACGAGGATCAAGCATCCCGATCACGGCGGCAGAAGAAATGCCGGGCCTCATGAGCCACGGATTGATTCCACAACGCGAGATTGGAAAGCCGCAGAGCAACTGAACTCAGCGTGCCTTGAGTGTGAAACAGAGAGTAACTTTCGCCTCGTGCGCAGTCATTGGGCATGCGGGTGTGCCGCAGTGGGGCAGAGAGGCAGAGGACGCAGAGAATTCAAAACTCTCCGCACCTCTGCTCCTCTGCCCCACTGCGGCGAAAACGAACGTCCGAAGCGCCACCTTGAACTGGGAAGTTATTCAGGAGGAAACACCTTCTGGATCAGGTCTCCGCGTCCATCCTCTATTCCGCGTCATCAGGTTTGGTGAGTCCACCTGGCAGAAAAGCAACGTGACAGCAGAATGGGGACAGCAGAATCAAACCATTCTGCTGTCCGACTGGATTTTCCAAAATCACCGATCGTGCTGGTTGGCAGTCTGGCACACGCGGATGCGATTCAATCAGCGGGCCGACCGCAAAGACCGGGACATTTTCGTGAACAACCTCTTCGCCTCCACCGGCGTCCCCCTCCTGCGCCTCCCCGTGCGCGAGCTCGACGAACTCGAAAAACTCGTCTCCGAACTCACCCGCGCCTGGCACCGCCGATGGAAGACGCTGGAGATGGGCGAAGGGGCCTGATTCACTCATGCCATAGCACCTTGGACAGGTCGAGACACCCAAGCTGTCTGCCCTTTGCTGCTCAAGCCGCCTGAAAACAGTTTTCGCGATGCCAGCGTACAAATTCGAGTTCAGGACGATAGCGGTGAGGCAAACGGATCGGTTCCCGGTTGTATCGAAGAAGCCAATGCTGAGATATTTCGTCTGCTTTGGCTCGCAGCAGCCTTGGGGATACTTGGACGGTCAAATCATCGCTTAAGGTGATCAAGCCGCGATCAAAGGCGCGATCATGGAAGGCATTGAGACACAGCCCATTTCTCGGATTGACCCTGGCAGCCTCATTGACGGCCCAAGGCACAACATGACTGGCGATCAGAAGCTCCGGCATCGCGATGCCCGTCAGACAGCAGCGCCCCTCATACGCCGCCAGAACAGCAGAACGGAAGAAAGACTGATTCACACGCTGCTTCACCATGCGTTCGCGCTCCTTGCCAGTTCTCGGCAGTTCGGCTTCCAAAATGTCCGCCGACTCCTCGATTCGGATTCCACGGCGATCTGCCAGCAGTTTCTCGCTTTCAAAGGCGAGTGAATCCCAATCACTCTCGAACTGATTCCAGACTTCACGATCCATTGCCGACCCTCCGCTAAGCCCGCTAACACCACGCGCTTGATGAACCGGATCGTGTGAAGCCAGATTGCACAGTTTCATGGCAACGCTTCCAGGAGTGCGATCCAGAAGACCTGCCAGCGCGATCACATCAGGATTGCGGGCATGCAGCAGACCAAACGGCAGCTTGCAGTAGAGATTCATCGCGATGATCAGCTCATCGCGTGTCCACAGGCGGCCTTTGGTCTTCGTAGTGCTCATGTTTTGACTGCGAGCTTCAAATGAAAGCGGCTGGGACCAACTGCAAGCAACTCGTGCAGCTGAACCTCGGCTTGGCCAAGATAAGTGAATGGTGAACGATGCTCGCGACGAAAAAAGACGTGGATTTGCTCCCCATTTGCCTTTGCAGCAACAATCCGCTGATCATTCCGATGCCCTTGCTCACCTTCCCAGCGCAGCAGGTCTCCGCTCAGGCCATCTTGATACTGTGTGAAGTCGTCTGGCTTTTCCTCACTCACAAACAAGATGATCTTGTTTCCTCCATGTGGCGTGAACACACCGCAAGCGAACGCTTGATAGCCACGATAGTCCCAAGCATCAGCGAGCTGCTGTCTCGTCCATTGTGAGCCTACGGGAATTTGATCGAAGCAGACAGGCATCCGGGAGGTAATGACCAGGCTGCGTGGGTTTGCGAGAACTTTTGTTGGCGATGGCTCGTGGTTTCAGATTCTCGAGAACCAAGAAGTTTTTCTGCTTGTCCGCGATGCCAGCCCTTTGCGCCTCGATACAATAGAAGTCATCATCACTGAGCAGCTTTGCTTCATAGCGCCTCCATGCCTCAAGTCCAGGCAACACCAGCATGACCGGCCAGCCGCTGCGGGAGTAACGCTCGCTAAGGTCAAGCCGCCCCAGAATGTGCGCCTCACCGATCTCCTGCGTGTCACCGTGATCAATGGCGTTGTCCGGGTGCAGTTCGGGATAAAGATAGAGGAGTGAATGCCAGCCGCGCAGAAATGTGATGGCATCCAACTTGCGAAGCTCCTGGCGTGTCTGTAGGGCGATGGCGGTGAGCCATGCGAACGCCTCGTCCTGGCTGGACGGTATCGAAGGTTTCCGAGTTGCCGTCTTGAAGCGAACACGATTGGCATTGCTGCCAGCGGCAAGACTTGCAGCGCTGTGCAGAAGATTGGCGATGGCGTGACCGACGGCCTCACCAACGAGGGGCGGCACGGCATTGCCTATCACACGGAACTGATGCGTGCGGGTGACGGGGAACTGGAACCAGTCCGGAAAACTCTGCACGCGGGCGGCCTCGCGCGGGGTGAGGCTGCGGAGCTGCGTGGGATGGATGAACATGAGTCCGTCCTTGCTCATGTGAGCCACGATGGTGCTGCACGGGCGAAAGCGGCTCTGACGCGTGTAGCGATCTTTAAAACTGGTCTTGTCATAGGGGAACTCGAATTTCAAACCACGCTTGAGAATGGCGTTCTTGCAGTTCTCTCCTTCATGGAGCAGCACGAAGTCGCGCAGACCGCGCTCGCTGTGCGGACGGGAATAGTGAGCGGTGAGGTTTTTTGCCGATCTGACCTGAAGAACGCGGTGGATGTAGTGATGCTTGTTGCCGCCGACATGCGCTGAGCGGCGTGCGAGGTCGTATTCCATCTCCTGCGCACCTGCGCCCGCAGCAAGCACAGGCAAATCCATGATGGCATCCCCGAGAGTGACTCCAACGTGATTGGCCGCATGCGGTGCTGGCTCTAACTCGCCTGCAAGATAACCAGGCACATCCAGCCGGATGCCGATGAAGAGCTGGCGTTTCCGGTTCTGCGGCACGCCGAGCTTCGTGGCATCCTCCTCACGCGGGACGACGCGATAGCCGAGCTTGCGCCCCTCCGCCTGCACGCGAGTGAAATAGTCGCCACCGCTGGCGCTGCGGATGCCAAGGACGTTTTCCATGACGAAGACCTTGGGCTTGAAGTGCTCCACGAAGGCCAGGAAGCGCTGGTAGAGATGGCGACGCGGGTCATCGATCGTCCGAGGACCGTGATTGGCTCCATCGCGCTGGCGGGCTTGTGAAAAGCCCTGGCAGGGCGGACCTCCGACGATGACATCGACATGCTTGGTGCCGATGAGCTGTTCTAATTCCTGCGGCATGAACTGCGTGAGGTCTCTTTCCAGCGCGTGCGTAACGTGGGCAAAGTTGGCTTGGAAGACTTGAACGGCTTGCGAATTGAAGTCGATGGCAGCGAGACACCGAAACTCCGCACGCTCCATGCCGAGACTAAAACCGCCGCAGCCACAAAACAGGTCGATGAAAGTGGGTTTCGAGGCCGCACTCATGCCCTTTTCCCCTCGAACAAACCGACAGAGCCTCTTCCAAGCACCATGGCAATGCGCAGAACATTGAGCAGGCCCGGGTTCCGAGCGCCTCGTTCAATGCTGAGGAAGGCGCGATGGATTTCAGTCTGATCGGCCAATTGTTCCTGCGACAACTTCAAGCTGTCCCGCTGGCGTCGCACATTGTCGCCAAACTTTTTGAGTGGTTGGTTCTTGTCCGCCATGCAGCGGCAACCGAGGCACTTGTAGCCGATTTGACGACAGCCGATAGGCTACAAAATCAATTAGCAACAGACGATGAGCTGTCCTCTCGCTGGGTTCCTCTGCCGGAGGTGCAGGTGGGATCGAGTTCGGAATTTCCGCCAGCTTCTCCTGCGTGAGGCATTGGGCCTTCCGCTGCCGCTTCACATTTTTCCCAAAGCTGTCGAGTGCCCGATGGTGGTGCTTCATCCAGCATCATCATGGAACATGAGTCCACGGACTATGAGTCAAGCACGCTGTCTGAGCTGATGGAATGGCTTTCGCTTGAAAATCAATGATTTGCCGTGAGTGCTCGACAAGTTGTCTGTGATCTGTGCCAATCGTGGGCGGTGGTTTAAAAAAACCGCCAGGGAAGCGCTGAATCATTCAACACCGCAAGATGAGCAGACTGCGGAGGGGCTTGATGAGCCTCTGGCAAAAACCCAGGTAACCGCCATCGCTCCGCGTGACGAACTCAGCGTTTCGTGATCAAGACAGATTTTTCGAGCTACGAAAACGCATCGCTCCAGCGGGAACCCATTGCTCATCACGCGGAGCGATGACGGCTACTGTGCGAGCTGCTTCACATACAGGTCCACGTCCGATTTGATGAAGGCCCAGGGAATTCCCAGGTAGCTGCCGGAGATGGGCGGGGCATGCTCCGAGTGGCGCGAGGCGGCCACCGGAAAATACTGCGCGGATGCCAGGATGCCCCAGCTCGGATCAAAGCCGATCCAACCGGCTCCAGGCAGATACACCTCCGCCCAGCCGTGCATGGACATGCGGCCGTTGATGTCGGCGGAGTACATGTAGCCGCTGACAAAACGCGCCGCGAGGCCGAGGAAGCGGCAGGTCTCCACAAACAAGGTGGCGGAATCACGGCAGGAGCCGCTTTTTTTCTCCAGGGTCTCCGCCGGGGACTGCACGCCCTTCTCCAGCCGCCGCTGGTAGCGAAACGTGCGGTAGATGTGCATGTTGAGCTGCTGGAGCAGTTCCAGCGTCCCCATGCGTTTGCCGGGGTGCCACAGGGGATGCAGCCAGTCGCGGATCTGGTCCACATCCCGGACGTACACATTGTGACTCAGGGAAAAGAGGTCCGCGCCGAGCTCGTGCTCATAGGTGAAGGGGTATTCCGCCGCCTCGGGAGCGATGATGAAGTTGAAGGGGTTCTCCTCGCAAATGTGGAGGACGAACTCGGCCTCGATCACCAGCTCCGACGCAGGCTCGGTGAAATCCACAAGGCCGATGTTGTTCTCATGCAGGCCGCGAATCCAGCGGAGCTGATGCGGGACGGAAATGCTGAACGAGCTGGTCAGGAGGTTGATGGCATGGCTTTCACGCGGACGCATCATGAGCTGATGAGGGCCGAACGAAACCTGCGTCGAGTAGTGGTAGCTCGTGCGATGATGAATGTGTATTTTCACAGGCGGTGTGTCCTAGGCGAAGCGCAGCTCCGGTGTGCCATCGAGGCGCTTCGAGAGGTCAATGGGATCGCCCACGGACATGCCCGCAGGATTGACCTGATAGGCCCACACCATGAAATGAACGAGCGTGGCCGGTCCGTAGATCGTGGAGAAGGCCCCGTCCACGGCGTCCATGCCATGCCCAAGCTTGATGCGGCCGATGCGCGGCACATTGAAGCGCGCGTCAATGGTGAACCACTGGCCCAGATACACCTCGCCATACGCATGAAAATCCATCGGGCTGCCCGAGTCCAGGTAGGCGATGTCAGGCAGATGGCCGGTCACATAACGCGCGGGCATGTTGAATGCACGGCACAGCGCGACGACGACATGCGCAAAATCACGACACACGCCGTAACCTCGCTGCACCACCTCGGACGCGGAGATGTCCGGCCGGCCGGAGCCGTAGCGGTACTCGATGTTTTGATGCACCCAGTCACAGATGGCATGCACGCGCTGCATGCCGTTGTCGATCCATCCAAACATCTGCCACGCGAAGTTGGAGAGCTTGTCCGAATCGCAGTAGCGGCTCGGCAGCGTGTAGCGCAGCAGTTCCTGCGGCAGCTCGTTCACCGGCAGCGAGTTGAAACTCGCCTCGTAACGGTCCGGCCGGGATGAAACGGCGACGTAGGCGTCCATGTCGATCACGTTGCGGCCCGGCATGAGCATGGTGCGGCAGGTCAGATTGCCGTGTGAGTCCTCAAACTCATGCGGCTGCAGATACGGCCCGTATTGACAGCGTTCCTGCAGCACGAGGCAGTGCTTGTCACGGCGGGGCCGCAGCAAGTAGGAAATGGGGGTGAAGAGATTCGTCTCGTAAACGAGATTGCACCCCACGCGGACAGTGAGATCGAGGTAGTCTGAATTCATTATTTGGGTAAAGTGAACTCCGAAGACAATCCTCTGAGCACACGCGCCATGGGTTTTTAACGCGTGAACCGTGCCAGCAACAGGTGGGTGTTGTACCCATGTCTGAATCTTCATTCCAAAGCGATCACTCGCCCAATCATTTTCATGCCATCACCCACCCTGGAACGACTCATTGCGCTGTCCCGCGAGCTCATGCACATCCCCAGCACCGAAAACCGGCCGGAGGAGCGCGCGCGGTGCTTTGATGTGTGCCGCCGTGAGCTGAAGACGGTGCAGGACATCGAAATTCGTGAATACGAGAGCCGTGGCTTTGCCTCCTTGGTCGCAAGTGCGAAGGGTGTGGAGATTCCCGACATCCTGCTGGTCGGGCATTTGGATGTGATCGAGCATCCCGACGTCTCAGTTTATCAATCCAGCATCCACGACGGCCGCCTGTGGGGACCGGGTGCGGGCGACATGAAAGGCCAGTGCGCCATCATGTTGGAGCTGTTTTGCGATCTCCATCGCCGGTTCCCCGGCATCTCACTCGGCATCGCCCTCACCTCCGATGAAGAACGTGGTGGCGACGATGGCGTGCGCTACTTGTTTGAGACACTGGGATTGCGCTGCGGCCTGGCTATCGTGCCCGATGGCGGCTCGATCAACCGCATCACCGTCGAGGAAAAGGGCATCCTCCAAGCAAAACTCCGCGTCACAGGCAAAGAAGGCCACGCGGCGGCTCCCTGGCTCGGCCCCAATGCTCTCGCGACCCTCGCGCAATGCCTCGCTCGACTGGGCCAGCACTTCGATGCCTTGCAGGACGCCTCGCCCGATCATTGGTATCCCACCTGCGTGCCCACCATCTGCCACACGCCCAACACGACGATCAATTGCATTCCCGGCGAGGCCGAGGCTGTGGTCGATCTGCGCTTTCCACCGCCGCACACCGTCGAGAGCATGCTCGCGACAGTGCGGGAAATCGCAGGCGCGGAGGTCAGTGTCGAACCTGTGGCGACCGCGCCGACGACACATCTGTCCCCCGACCCGCTTTACCTCCAGATCACCGAGCAGCTCACCGGCGCGCCTGCCAGGCTCGTGCGCGCCTCAGGTGGCAGCGACGCGTTGTTCATCGCCCAGTATGGCATTCCAGTCGTGCTCTCCAGCCCCGTGGTCGGTAATCTGCACCGCCCCGACGAGTGGATGGACCTCGCCTCCATGGAGCTCTACCACCGCATCTGCGAGCGTTTCATCATCGAGAAGATGGCAAGTAGCCGCCACCGCTCCGCGTGACGAGCATGGCGCTCACGCCCTCACGCGGCGCTTTCGAGATTCGGAATCGCTTATTTCTGCGCCAGCTCTCCGCTCATCGCGGAGCGAGATGGCTACTTTCGCCGCTTCTGCGCACGCTTGTGCCCGTGACCGGGTTTGCGTGGAGCCGCTGTCTGGCGGGGTTCACGATCAGGCGGGCCACGTCGTTCCGTACGTTCGGAACGATCCTGGCGCGCAGGCCTGTCGCGTGAGGGCACGAGCATGAAATCCACCTGCTTCTTGAAGCTGTCCACCTTGTAGATCTGCACGACGAGGTTGTCGCCGAGACGGATCACGCGGCGCGTGTGACGGCCTGTGAGCTGACGGGTGGCGGGATCGAAGATGAAGAAGTCATCGGGAATCGCCGAAAGCGGCACGACGCCGCTGAGGCCGAGATCCGGCACATCGACAAAGAAGCCGAAGTTCCGCACATCAGTCACGAGCGCGGCATAGGGCTGCGGCTTTTTCGAGGCGATCTGGGCCTTGAGGTAAGCGTAGAGCTTCACCTCCTTGCTGTCGCGCTCAGCGTCGGAGGAGTTTTTCTCCGTGGTGCTGATGTGATCGGCGATCTGCTTCGCGATGCCCACCTGAAGCTCCACCTTGTCGAACAATGAGCGATGCACGACGAGATCGGCATAGCGGCGGATCGGGGAGGTGAAATGCGTGTATTTCGTCTTCGCGAGGCCGTAATGCCCAAGCGGTTCCACGGCATAACGCGCGCGCATGAGCGAGCGCAGGAAGCCGATCTTCAACGCGGGGCCAATCGGCAGCGTGCCGAGCTTGCTGAGCAGTTTTTGCACCTCAGGACGATACGTGAGGTTTCCGCACGGCACGCGATGGCTGAGCACATCCTCGCGATAATCATTGAGCCGCTTTTCCTTCGGCGATTCGTGAACGCGATACACGGAAGGCCGGTTCAGGCCCATCAAACGGCCTGCGACGGCCTCGTTGGCAAGAAGCATGTATTCCTCGATCAACTGATGCGAGACATCATTCTCGATGCGCTCAATGCGCAGCACCTTGCCGTGCTCGTCGAGCCGGATCTTGTTCTCCGGGAAGTCGAGATCGAGCGAGCCATTCTTGAAGCGGTGATGGCGTATCTTCTGAGCCATCGCATTCGCATCATGCACCATCTGCTCGGTTTCATTGCCAGGCGGCACCTGGATCACGGCAAACGCTTCTTTGTAGGTGAAGCGGCGCTTCGAGCGAATCACGGCGGCGTAAAACTTCGAGCTGACGACACTTCCATCCTTCGACAGCACAAACTCCACGCACTTCGTCAAACGGTCCACGTTCGGCTTCAGCGAGCACAGCTCATTGCTCAGCGCCTCCGGCAGCATCGGGATCACGCGGTCCACGAGGTAGGTCGAGTTGCCACGCTTCCTGGCCTCGACATCCAAAGCGCTGCCCGGAAGCACATAATGCGACACATCGGCGATGTGAACCCACAGCCGCCACTCGCCACCCTCTTTCTGAATGCAGATCGCATCATCAAAGTCCTTCGCGTCATCAGGATCGATGGTGATGACATTGTGAGACCGGCAATCGACACGGCCTTTGCACTCCTCAGGACTCGGCTGGTTGTCAGGCCGCGATTTGGCAATCGTCTGGGCCTCGTGCAGCACGTTCCTCGGAAAATGCAGCGGCAGATCGTAGTGACGCAGCACGGAGAGCATATCGACCCCTTCCTCATCCGGCGGGCCGAGCACTTCGATGATCTCGCCCTCGGGCGCGGTCTGCTTGGATTCCCACTGCGTGATTTCCACGACGACTTTGTCCCCCACGTTCGGCTTGCGGCCCACGTCGCGGGGTTCAGGCACATAGATGGCACCTGGCAGGCGCGGATCATCCGGCGTGACGTGCAGGAACTGCTTCGAGCGCTGCAAGGTGCCGACAAACTGCGTGCGCTTGCGCTCCAGCACACGCACCACGCTGCCGCTGTTGTCCGTCTGCCCCGGCTTCACATCGAGGCGCACCAGCACGCGGTCCCCATGCATCGCGGTGCCAGTGTCTCTGTCCGAGATGCTGATCTCGGTGATACCCGCCTCGTCCGGCTGCACAAAACCCCGGCCACCGCGCGTGATCTGGATCACACCGGGCACCAAGTCCGCTTCTTTCGCCACGATGTAGCGATTGCCCTTCGTGCGGACGATTTTTCCCTGTTTCTCCAGGCTTTTGAGCAGGCTTTGCAGCACCTGCTGTTGATTGGGCTTCATGCCCAGTTGGGAAAGCAGCTCCGGCACATTCGAGGGCACATAGTCCTCACTGCCGAGCAGCTTCAATAATTTCAGTTCCATCCGCCAGCATGGCAGAAGAAAGGCAGAAAGACGAATGCAGAATGATGAATTCCCGCTCCCCTCCCTCTTGGGTCATTTCGACAGCGGCGGCGGCCGGAACTCGCGGTTGATGACCAGCCGCAGCTTGCGCATCGCTTTGTCCAGGGCCTCACGTGCCACCGCCAGCTCCGGTTCCAGCGCCGCGTCCACCGGTGTGCTCATCACACGCTCAAAGCGGTCCAGCAGCGCCTGGCCGTCCTCCCGCAGCCCGTTTTGCTCGATCAAATCACGCACCTGCGCGGCCTGCTCGCGTGTTTCGAGGATCAAGTTCAGCGCCGCAGTCTCAGTCGTCTCACCCGTCTCCATCAGCCGGAGCTGCTGGCAATGAAACAGCCGGCAGCGCGCCGGCCGCTTCTCATAAACCGTGCACTTCAGCTCCTTCAGCGCCGCGCAGGGCTGCTCCAAGTGAAACTCGCCGCCACGGCTGCGGATCTTCAGCCCCAGCCTCCCGAGCTCCGCCGCGCAATCACCCGGCTGCATTTTCACGATCTGAAACATCGTCCCGTCACAGCACATCCCGCACGCGGTGCAAAGGCGTGTGGCTGCATCGACGATCAAAGATGAACTCATGCCGGATGCTAAGCAAAAATCAACCGCTGGATCAACCTCCATCCTTGCCAGAGCGGTTGAATTTCCGTTAAAACCCATGTTATGCAGCCCCGTGCCGTCTGTCTTGTGATGCTTCTGGTCGTCATCGGCCACGCTGAACCGCCCGTGCCAGCAGCGGCGCAGCGATACCTGGACATTCTGCGAAAGCGGCCCCAGCCGGGCACGATCTTCGAGCGATTTTATGCTGCCTGGTTGGAGGAAGGCACCACCACAGAACTTCTAGGGCATCTCAAAACGCAGGCGGACAAAGCAGACGCGACCGCGGCCGATCACCTCGTTCTCGCCCTCTTCCACACGCATCGCGGTGATGATCGTGAGGCTCTCGCTGCTTATGATGCCGCGCTTCAGATGGATGCAAAGAACGCCGCCGCATGGGTTGAGCGCTCACGCATCGAGGTCCGCCTGCTGGATTTCGCGGCGGCGCTCGCTTCCCTGGAAAAGGCAAACGGAGTGAATCCCGCCGAAGCACTCGCACTCGACATTGCGAAGCTCAAGGGCCGCGTCCTGTTGCGTCTGGGCCGAAATGACGAGGCGCTGGGCGTCTGGAAGAAGCTGGCCTCCGAACATACGGATGACGAGGATTTGACCGAGGAGCTCGTCGATCTCTTGGTTGATGAAGCCCAGTTTGAAGCCGCCATCGAGACTGCGCAGTCGCTTGTACAGAAAACCCGCGACCCCGTGGCCAGAACCTTGCGACAACTTCGTCTGGCGGACATCCTGCTGCTGGCGGAGCGTCGTGACGAATCACTGTCGATGCTCGACACGGCTTTCGCGACCACTGGCGGCGACACCTGGATTGAGGGCGATGTGCTGGGCCGCATCGAGAGGCTGTTTCGCATGACCGATGACATCGCCGGTCTGGAAAAACACCTTTCGGGGCTGGTTACGGCCCACCCACAACGCGTCACGCTCGCCTGGCAGCATGCGCTGTTGTTGTCGGCCACAGGGCAGCAGCAGGAAGCGCTGAAACGCGCACGCGCCCTGCTCGCCACCAATCCCGGGCGGCGCGATCTGCGTGATGAATTTCTCGACCTGCTCGACTCGCTGAACCAAACTCAGGAGGCTGTCGTCCAGGCTCAGTTGCTCATTTCCTTGAACCGGGACGACAAGGAACTGCTCGTCCGGCTGGCCACCTTGCAGCAACGCTCCAAAGACAACACGGCGGCGATGGAGACGCTCGAAACCTACATCTCCGTTTCAGGTGCGGGAGAGATGGATATGCTTCGTGTCGCACGACTTCTGGAGGGCTGGGAGGAATCTCCGGCCAAGGCGGACTCGCCTGCATCGAAGGCCTACCAACGCCTCGTCGCAGCATTTCAAGAGAGCGCTTCCGCCCAGGAGGCGCATGCGCATTATTTGCACCGCGTCGGCAGGCGTGATGAAGCGCTGGCCATCTGGAATCGTCTGGCCAAAAACGCCCCATTGGATGATCTGCTGCGCATCGCACAGGCGCTTCAGGCGCGGTTGGAATCGCGCCCGGCGCTGGACCTGCTGATCACACGCGAGACGGACTTCGCCCAGCAGCCACGTTTTCTGGCGCTGCTGGTGCAGGCCGCTCTCTCCAACCAGGAGCTTGAGCGTGCGCTGCCCTGGGCGCTGGCACGGCTGCGGATGATGCACGATGCCGAAGGCATTGAGGACGCGATGGCCCCGCTGCGTCTCATCCTTCACCGGGACTCCCCGAAACTCGCCGTACCACTGCTGGATGAGCTGCGAAAGAACACGACGCCTTCGATTCAAGACCGCTGCCTTCTCGCCATGCTTCTCAGCGACAAAGGTGATCCAGCCGCCGCCGAGGATCTCCTGACAAACGCGCCGGCAGAACATGCGCTCATCTCTTTGAGCCAGCTCACACGGCTGCATCAAAATCAGCAGGAATGGGAGAAGGCGGCGCAAACGCTCCAGCGGGTGATCGCACTGCCAGATGCGCGAATTCCGGCACGCGTTCAGTTGCTGGTGGATCTGCTGCGACGTGCGAACCAGCCGGAGAAGGCGCTGCAAGAGATCGCCGGCTGGAAAATGCTCGCCCCGAGCGCCGTCGAGCCCTGGCTGGTGGAGTCGCGGGTGCTCAAAGAATTGTACCGGAACGAGGACGCGCTGAAGGTGCTGCGGCAGAGCCTGCGGAAGTTCCCTGACGCACCCGAGGCCGCAAACGCCTACGCCACCGCCTGCCTGGAGGCCAACCAGCCTGCGGAGGCCGAGCGCATCTATCTGTCGCTCTATGAAAAAACCTCTGACACCGCCTCCCGGTTGCGGCTCCTTTCCCCCCTGGCCCTCGCCGCGCAGAGTCATGACGCGCTGCCACGGTTGATTGAAAACTTCCAGCACCGGCAACAGCAAAACCGCGCCTCCGCCTATCCTTGGCTGGCCCTGGCGGAAATCCATCGAGCCACCCACGATGACGCGGCGCGCCGTCGTTGTTTGTACGAGGCCTCACGCCTGCGTCCGCAGGACATGGGCCTGCTGCATGAGATCGCCCGCAGCGAGGAGGAGGAAGGGCTTTACGCCGAGGCCATTCGCACGCTCGAAACGGCGGCGAAACTGGACAAGACCTCCAAGACCCACGAACGCATCGCAAAGCTTCAAATTGAAAACGGCGACCCAGATGCAGGCTACCGCATCCTGTTTGAGCTTTCGGGCGGCAGTCAGATGGCGCCGGAGGCCATCGAACAAATCGCCGACGCCCTGGCGGCCCGGGGCGAATGGGAGCGCATCGTGACCCTGCTCCAGCCGGTGCTGGAGAAACATCCGCAGCACTACCGGCTGCATTACATGCACGGCGTTGCCCTGGAAGAGGCCGGAAGTGAAGCTGTGGCACTTGCGACCTTTTTGCGAGTGATGGACATGCACGAGGAGCTACCCGGAGTCACCTCCACCCCCTCGGAGACGACAGAGAAGCTGCCACCCGGCACGGAGGACTGGCTGAGATTCAGCTCCGTGAGAGGAGAAGCCTACTTACATCGTGAAACGGCCCGAAACCCCCACAACCCACTGCTTCCACCCGTTTCGGCCTCGAGACAGCACCTCCCGCTCCCTTCGAATGTGGTGCTGGCCCCGGCTTACGCGCTGGCGCATGTGCTGCAGATTTCCAGCACTTGGTCTGATGAGGAACGGCAGCGCCTCGCACGTCAGTTGCATCGCAGCGGAGTGTCCCAGGCAGATCTGTTGTTGGAAGCAGCGCAAAACACTGAGGGCATCACACCCGACATGCTCTCCACGCATCCTGAGGACAGCGCGCTGCATGCGGTCTGGCTGCTCGGAGGGGGAAATGACGATCTGACAGCGCTTGATCGCTGCTTTGAGCTGTTTCAGGGCAGCCATCCGGGCCTGGCACTAAGGGCGGCAGATGCTGCCTTGAAATCCAGCTTTCTGGACAATCCTGATACTTGGCTTCAACGGTTCATCAAGCTATGCGCTTCCCTGCCCCGATCGAACCACGCGGAGTGGCGCACCTTGACCAGGCTGCTTCAATCCCAGGAGATAGAACAACAATCGCCACAGGAAGAGATCTCCATCCCGCTCAATGAAAAGCAGATCGACGAGCTCGCGTCCATCCTGCGTCGGTGGATGCTGGCGGAGACCGAGTTGGAAAATGTTCGTGAGATCATGCTTGCTTTCTTTGCCACCACGCGTTGGGACGCCGTCATCGATGGGTTTCGGCACATGATCGATCTCGCGTCACGACCCAATTCCCCTCAAACACCCTGGCAGGGCAGGTCATTCCGATCATCCGATCCTTTGGACGGGGTTCCTCTGCCTGTTTCGGCGATTGGCACCACGCTGCCGCCCTATATCACCAATCTGCTCGAGGAAATGCTGGGTGGATTCTATGCTTCAGAACGCCAGGACGATCCGAGAGACAGATTCATGACGGAGCTTCAGTCCGCCATGCGTTCCCGTGTCACCACGGCGCAGGATGCACGCCTCCAGGTGATGCTGCGCATCATGGGCGGAGACACCCAAGCTCTGCTGGCCGAATGGCAGCCCCGCAGTCAGAAGACGGATGCGACCGTGCAGGATCTTCTCGCCGTTGGCTGGCTTCATCAACTGGAGCAGGAAGATGAAGCGGCCCTTCCTCTGTTTGAAAGCGCCCGCAAGCTCGCCTCAGACGCGAGTCTCCTCGATCAGATCGACTCCGCCTGCGTTTTCCTCGCCAGACGTCTGCATGACCAGCAAAAAATGGAACTGGCGGCCTCTGCGGTGCAGCCCGTGATCGAACGTGCGCTCAAGAAGTCCGTCTCCAACTTCGAGAAGGAAAAAATCGTCCAATTGATGGAGCAGTTCGACATGCAGGCCGAGGCGGACAAGCTGCGGCAGGGAATGATCGGCGCGCCTGCTGCCGTGGCTCCGCCTCAAAACATCGCCACCATCCGCAATCCCTACTCCCAGGCCTTGCTGCAGCGAGGTGTGGTGGACGGCAGGGAAGTGTTTGACCGGTTACTGGCCCAGAACAACGCCACAGGCGCGCTCACGGAGGCCTCACGCCGTGTGCGCCAGATCACAGCTGCCTGGCAGAGTAACCAGCAGCGTGCCGAAACAGCGGAAGAGCTGACGAAACTGCTGCTGAAGCTCGACATGCATCAGTTGCGCCAGCCTTTTCTCATCGCGCTGAAAACAAACGCCGCCAGCGGCTGGAAACCACGCCTGGACTATGCCTCCGTGCTCGACATGCAGCACGCGCACGGCCGCGTGTTTCAGAACAACGATGGTGACCGCTCGCTCTCCTCGGCAGAACTGCGATCTCGTGCCATCGCTGAATACGAGGCGGTCATCGCGGCCAACCCACAAGCGTACGAGGCACGGCGGCAGCTCGTTTTGCTGCTGGCGTTGGAGGACAGCCCTGCAGCACTCAAACATTGGAATGCCCTGCCGGACACAAAGCAGCCGGAGTTGCTGGTCCCTCTCATTCACGAAACGACCCGCAAGCAGACAGCGGAAATCCTCGCCATGACACGCTTCATCACCTCGTGGCTCAAAACCCTCGATCCTGCGCGCCCACAACCCGTCTGGACGCTGGGCCAGCTCTGGCAGGTTCTGAAAGTCGTGCAGCAAGGTGACGGTTGTCCCGACCTGTGGGACACCCCTGCCTCGGACAAACTCCGCAGTTTTGATCTCCTCAAGACGGATGAGTCTCTCCGACGCCAGCGTCATGAGCGCCGTATGGCACACGATGCTCTCTGCCGTGCCATCACCACTCTGCCTGATGTGGCTGGCATCGGTTTCGCCCCGCTGGCAGGGCTGGCGATGCTTGAGCAGCGCTCCATTGAGGAAACGGAGCAGATGGCCCTGCGAATCCTCACGGCTCGCGCCTCGCCTCAACTGAAACGACGGCAGGGCGCATCCCAAAGACCATCCGTGGATGACAGCACCTTCGAGGGGGAGCGCATCGCCAAGCCATCACCCGCCATGTTTGCCACCTGTAGCGCCGCCCGGCGCCGTGACACTCACGCGCTGGAGAATATCATCTATCCCGCGATCCTGAAGGCGGAGGGAAAATCAACGCTCGACTACTGCCGTGGCTACGCGGATCTGCTGCTGGCAAGTGACGCTGATTTTCCAGCCACTGCCGCCGCGTGGCTGCGGCCCAGAGTTCATCCCAAATCCCAACACAGCGACGCATTCCGTCCAGGCGGCATGGGGCATGAAGTCGTGCGGCTTTGGCAGGCACGAAAGAACGCCGCGCCGCTGGATGAGCTTTTCATCACTTATCGCGAGGCTTCTGTTAGGTCGGCTGATCCGTTCGCCGCCGGGCCGCAGCCGACAGCGATGGAAGTGTACACGAAAGCGCTGGCCGCACGCGAACCCGAGGAACTTCGGCGCTTTATCCACCGGCTGCGTGACACATGGATCAGTCCAGACGCGACCGTGCGAAAACGCGCCATCGCCACCTTTCAGGAGAAAGAGAAGCTCAAGCGCTACGCCCGCATCACGCCCTTGGAACGTGCCGCCGGGCGTTACCTCGAATGGATCGGGCTGCAATTGCTCACTGACCGCAGTCTCGTCGCCTTTGCCGCGGCAGTGGAGGATGGCGCGCTGAACTCGGCGGCGTGGGTGGAGAGATTCACCGTCAATGGAGAACGCATCGAAACTCCCGGCCAGTTCATGACCGTCCTGCAGGCGCTCGGCCTGCTTCAAGGCAAGGCAGAATTCCAAATGTTCACGGAATCCGGCAGCGGTCGGCAAAACTGGGCCACAGAACTCGCCCGCAATTTTCGAGACACCCAGGATGTCTCGAAGGTTCGTGATCTGATCGATCTGCTGGGCCGTCATCCGCCCGCCACCTTGGAAACGTGTTTTCTTCAGGCGCTTCTCGTTTGCGATGGCATCAGCAGCATCCATCTCGGCGGGGATAAACCGGTGCCGCTGAAACCCGCAGCCGTTGGTGGCGATGCCGCCACACGAGACGCCGCCTTCCGGCTGGTGGTGATGAAACATGCTGCTGAAATCGCCGTCATGCCCGCCCAGGAAAGACGCAACCTCGGCGCCTTCCTGGCAAAAGAACTCCCTGGATTCCTCCAGCCTCCTCCTAGTGACAGCGAGCTCAATCGTGCCTTGGCCCCGATCCTTAGGGCGGAAAAAGAAGCGCTGGCGATGAGAGCGGACAGCCTGCTCGCCATCACCAGATGGGAGGATTTGGCAATGAAAGGGCAGCGAGATCCAACCGAACAGTTGCTCCTCTTCCTTCGCGATCTCGCGCCTCAGGACCGGCCGCGGGCCATGGCATTGGCCCGTCATGCGCTGAGCCTCATGCAAAAAACCGCCGAGCAGCGCAGGGCGGTGGCCGCCTCGCTGCCGGAGACGCCGTCAGATCGTTTTGTCCTTTCTCTCGGACCGGCGCCGGAACTCCTTGGCATCATGCTCGCGCTCGCGGAGGAGACCGGACTGGATCAATCCCTGACTTGGTGCGGCAACCTGGGCCAGTACTTTGAAAACGCGCTAAAGAATCAAGAAACGGCCCACTGGGCACTCCAAGAGACGCCTTTTGTCGCGGACACAGCCGCTTTTGGCGATGTGTTGCTGGACGACGCCGACGAGCCCACCCAGCTCGCCCGCATCATCACCTTCCTGGAGAAAAATCCGGCGCAGCTCGGGCAGATGCAGGTCTGGCTCATGCAAACACCGCCCACCTTTGGCACCCGGCTCATCTCCGCGCTCCTCCATCGTGCTGAAGGAGACAAAAACGGCCTGCTCAGCTTCTACGGCCTGCGCCCCGATCAGGAGACGATGATGGCCTTCATCCGCAAGCACGCCGATGAATTCTCCAAACTCAAGCCCAGGACCGCCGCCACACTTTGGACACTGCTCCGGGCGCGCGTGCCTGATCTCGGCCAACGTGCCGAACGTGATGCCCTGCTCAAAAAATCACTCCAGCCTTTGATCAAGGCGGACAACGAGCAGTTTGAGACCGCATTGGCGAAGATGCTGCAAATCACCGATCTCAAGGCCTCCCGCCTCGGTGCGGATGAAACCATTCGTCGTGCTGGCAGGATGCTCGATCAACTCGCTCCTCTGGACAAGCCCCGCGCCATCGCGCTCCTTGACCATGTCAGCAAACTCATGGCGGCCGAGGAGCTTTCGCGAAGTCGAGGCGGACGCCGGCTTCAGCCACAGCAGACCTACGTCGCTCAATGGTTGCAGGCGGCAGTGGTCGTTCCTGAGCTTTTCGCCGAAATCATCCAGCGGTCAGAGGAATGCGGCGTTTCGACCAGCGCGGAATGGATGCAAAGCACGCTGGGCCGGCTCTCGGACCTCCACCGGCTGGAACACCGGCCCGAGCGCGTCCTGTCGCTGCTGGACGCAACCCGCATGCTGGATCCCGCCACCACATTCGATCCACGGCTCATTCCTCTAGAGGAAGGAAAGCCCACCCTGCTGGAAACGTGGGTTCCCCTCTTTGAAAGCTGGCAGACACTGCCCCGGCTGCTCAGCAATCATCGTCCACGCGTCTTTGGTGCCGACTTGCTGCGCCTGCTCATCCACCCGCAGCCGAAGAACGACGATCTCGTGGCCTTCGCCAAAACCCACACGGAAGAAATCGCCGCGACAACACCTGAGCAGCAAAAACGCATCGCCGCCTTGCTGCACCGCAGCGGCTGGACCCCGCTCATCGCCCCGCACCTTCCGGCGCTGCAAGACGATTTCCCCCGATGAATCTTGGGGCGCCGTCTGAGGTTTCTGTTCTTGCCAAATGATCCAGCAAACCGCTAAAAGCGCGCATGCATACACGCATCGCCTTTTGTCTCTGGCTTCTGATTGGCACGGCCGTCGCGCAAACACCGCCGCCAGCCGTCCCAACATCCGCGCAGCGCTACCTGGACATTTTGATCAAGCGGCCTCAGCCGGGCACGATCTACGAGAGGTTTTACGCCGCTTGGCTGGAGGAGAGCACGCCGGTTGAGCTTGGGGCGTTTCTCACGGCCAAAACAACCGCCTCAACGGCCACGGCGGCGGACCACCTGTTGCTGGCGGTGTTTCAATCGCATCGGGGTGATGATCGTGCGGCGCTGACGGCCTACGAGGCCGCGTTGAAGCTTGATCCGGGGAATGCCGCCGCGTGGATCGAGCGCTCGCGCTTGGAAGCCCGGGCGCTGGATTTCGCCACCGCGCTGAAATCACTCGATGAAGCAGCCAAAGCGAAGCCGGAGGCCGCGCTGCTGATCGAAACCGGCAAGCTGCGCGGTCGTGCGCTGCTGCGGCTCGGCAAAAATGAAGAGGCGCTGCGCACCTGGAAGGAACTGAGCGCCGCGCATGCCGAGGATGAGGACTTGGCCGAGGAAATGGTCGATCTGCTGACCGATGAAGGCCAGTACGAGGCCGCGCTCGAAGCGGCGCAGGCCCTGATGAAGCGCTCGCGCGATCCGGTGGCGAAAACACTGCGACAGCTCCGCCTCACCGACATCCTGCTGCTGGCGGAGCGACGCGATGATGCGCTCAAAGCCCTGCGCGAGGCGCTGTCTGCCACGGGCGCGGACACCTGGATCGAAGGCGATGTGCTGGACCGCATGAGCCGCGTGTTTCGCATGAGCGACGACGTGAGCGGTTTGGAGAAATTCCTCGCCGAACTCGTGAAGGAGCATCCGCAGCGTGTGGCCTTGTCCTGGCAGCACACGCAGCTCCTGGGCGAGACCGGACAGAAGGATGTCGCGTTGAAACAGGCGCGGGCACTGCTGCAATCGAACCCTGGGCGGCGTGATTTGCAGGAAGGCTTTCTCGACCTGCTGGAGTCGCTCGATTTGATCCAGGAAGCCGTCGAGCAGGCGCGGGCGCTCGTACAGCAAAACGCCGGGGACAAGGAGATGCGGGTGCGGCTCGCCACGTTGCAGCATCGCGCCAAAGACGACGCGGAAGCACAAACAACGCTGGAGCAATTCCTCGCCATCGCGGGAACTGGCGAAGCCGATCATCTGCGTGTGGCGCGTCTGCTGGAGAACTGGGAAGATCCACCCGCCAAGGCCCAAAGCCCGGCGGCGCTGGCCTATGCGCGGCTGGTGGAAAAGTTTCCTGACAGCATCAGCGCCCAGGAGGCGCAGGCGCATTACCTGCACCGCGTCGGACAACGCGAGGCCGCGCTGGCCATTTGGACACGGCTGGCGAAGTCGGCCGCGCTCGAAGACCTGCTGCGCATCGCCCAGGCCTTGCAAGCACGGCTGGAGACGCGCACCGCACTGGATCTGCTGATGCCGCGCGAGCGTGATTTCGCCACGGAGGCGCGCTTTTTTGCGCTGCTGGTGCAGTTGGGCATCGCCAACAAGGAACTGGAGCGCACGCTGCCATGGGCGCGCACGCGGCTGCGGCTGGCGAAGGATGCGGAGGCGATTGAAACAGCGATCAAAGACCTCATGATTGTGCTGCGTGGCGAGGAGTCCGCGAAACTTCATGCGGGCGTGCTGCAGGAGTTGCAGAAGGCCACGGCGCTCACAATTCAAGACCGCTGCCTGCTCGCCGCGCTGCTGGAAGACAGCGGCAAAAGCGCTGAGGCGGAGAAAACACTCAGCGATGCGCCTGAGACCGACCACTTGATCGCGCTGAGCCAGCTCGCGCAGCTTTTGCAAACGCGGCAGGAGTGGGAAAAGGCGGCGCAAACACTGCAACAAGTGATCGCGCGGCCAGACGCGCGCACCTCGGCCCGCGTGCAGCGCATCGTGGATTTTTACCGGCGTGCGGCGAAGCCGGAGGAGGCGTTGAAGTGGATCGCCGAATGGAAAAAGCTCTCTCCCAGCGCGGTGCAACCCTGGCTGGATGAGTCCCGCCTGCTGTTGGAGCTGAACCGGCCGAAGGACGCGCTGACACTGCTGCGCGGCGCCATGCGCAAGTTCCCCGATAGCATTGAGACGGCATCCAGTTATGCCACGTTGTGCCTGGAAAACGGTCAGCCTGACGAGGCGGAACGCACTTACCTTGCGCTGTATGAAAAGACCACGGACGCCGCCGCGCGACTGCGGCTGCTCGGCCCGCTGGCCCTGGCCGCGCAGCAGCACAACGGCCTGCCGCGCCTGATTGAAAACTTCCAGCAGCGGCAGAAGCAGAACCGCGCCTCCGCGCAGCCCTGGCTGGCGCTGGCGGAGATTCAGCGTACCACCGGCAATGACGAGGAGCGTCGCCGCTGCCTATACGAGGCCTCCAGGCTGCGCCCGCAGGACATCGGCCTGCTGCAGGAGATCGCCCGCAGCGAGGAGGAGGTCGGCCTCACCGCCGAGGCGCTACGTACACTCGAAGCCGCCGCGAAGCTCGACAAAACCACCAAGACCCGCGAGCAGATCGCCCGGCTGCAAATTGACGGCGGCGATGCCGACGCCGGCTACCGCATGCTGTTTGAACTGGCCGGTGGCAGCCAGATGGATGCGCGAGGCATTGAACAGATGGCCGACACGATCGCGGAGAAGGGCGAGTGGGAGCGCGTCATCAGCTTTTTGGAGCCGCTGCTGCCGAAACATCCGAAGGATTACCGCCTGCACTACCTGAACGCCATCGCGCTGGAGGAGGCGGGCCGCGAGCGGGATGCGGTGCGCGCTTTCCTCGCACTGCTGGATTTGCACGAGGAACTGCCCGGCGTGCTGAGCACGGGCCGCAGCATCGGCCTGCGGCAGCAGTACGCCTCCCGTCATCTGCCTCCCGGCGCGGAGGACTGGCTGATGCTGCCAGGCATGATGCAGTTCTCCTACGCGCACCGACAGAAGGCGGCGCAAGGCTATCGCAACCGCTCCTACGGCGGCTATTTCGGCCAGCAGGTCAGCAACGGGATGCCACGCGGCTTCATCGAGCATGCGCCGGGCGTCACCGAGTCGCCCGTGCTCGCGCTGGTGCATCTGCTGCAAATCGCCGGTGGCTGGGATGCGCAGGATCGTGCCGCGCTGGTGCCACAGCTCAAGCAGGCGGGTGTCAGCGATGCCGCGCTGCTACTGGAGGCCGCGCAGGAGTCCCCGCAACTCATCATCACGCCGGAGATGCTAGCTGCGCATCCGCAAAATGCGACGCTGCATGCCGTGTGGCTCATGCAGCACCAGCAGGGCGAGCCGGAGGAGCTGCTGCCCGTTTATGAAAACGCCTGGAAGCTATTCCAACCCACCAACCCCGCGCAGGCGCACAACATCGCGCTACGAGCCTGGTATATCGCAGGAGGGAAGTCCGGCGCATGGCTGCAACGCATCACGGGCATCATCGAAGCCATGCCCAAGGCCGACGCGGAGACGTTTCAGAGCATCGCCAGCATGTTGCAGGGGCAAAACACCGTGGTGGAGACGGGTACTGCCGCGCCACGCCTCAAGCCCGAGGAAATCACCCGGTTCTCCAACCAACTGCTGGAGTGGTACCGCGCCAAAACACCGACGGACGGCTATCATGCCAGCGCCATCCTCAGTGCGCTGGCGGTGGCGCATGACTGGCCCGGCATGGTGGAGGTGATGCGACTGGCGCTCGCCGCTTCCCAGGACAAGTCAGCCACGTCAACTCAACAACCGGTGATTTTCCTGAACCACCGGCGCAGCGGCTTCGGCGGCGGCATGATGGTGCTCCAGCCCCAGCCGCTCTACTCGGTCCCGGGCCTGTCGATGGAGCTGGCCGGTTTCACCAGCCAGCTTCAGGGAATAAGCCCCTACCGCGAGGAAATGCAGGAGGCACCTGTGCTGTCGGAAGCCGTCAAAGAGCGCGTGAAGGCCATGCAGGACGGCCTGCGGCCTTTCATCACGAAAGCGGACAGCCCGTCGTTGAAATTCATCCTCCAGCTCATCTGCGGAGAGGAGGCGGCGCTCGAACAAGACCTCGCGGCTCGTTTGCAGGCCAAGGATGCGACGGCGGACGATTTCCTCACCGCAGGCTGGCTGGCGCAACGCGCGAACGACCACGCCGGGGCCGTCGCGCACCTCGCGCAGGCGCTCCAGCGCACCACGGATGCGAATGCAAAGCCGCCCATCGAAAACGCGCTCCTCTATCATGCGCAGCGGCTCGTCCAGAAAGAGCAGGACGAGGCCAAAATCACGCCTGTCCGCGCCCAGGCGAAGGCTTTGCTCGAAGCGCACCTGCAAAGAGCGAAGACCGATGACGAGAAATATCAAATCGCCCAGAACATGAGCGGCATCGGACTGGCGGAGGAGGCGCAGGCCATTCAAGAAGCCGTCCAGGCGGCACGAAACAGCCTGAGCACCCCGGCGCGGCAGCGGAACACACCCGTGGCGAATCCGTACTCCAGCAACCGCTCTTACCACCAGCGCCAACAGCAGGCACAAAAGACGCCTGAACAGCTCGTGCAGGAAGGGAAGACCGAGCTTGCCGTGAAGGAGTCCACACGGCAGCTCCGTGCTGCGATTCAGCAGACGCTCTCGCCGCAAAACGGCACCAGCGGGCATCAGCAGCTCCACCAAGTCATGAACGAGGCCGTGAAGCTGAAACTATGGGACGACGTGGCGAAGGGGCTGCGCGATGCGGCGGAGGGCGGCTGGCGCTCACGCCTCGAATATGCCGTGATGCTGGAGCACGTCGGCAATGACAGCGCGCCCGCGCTGGCGGAGCACCGCGCCGTCATCGCCGCGAATCCGAGGGCGTATGACTCGCACACACGTCTGGCTGTTGTTTTGTCTTATGAGGGGAAATTCGACGAGGCCGTGCGGCACTGGCGCGCCTTGCCCGCCATGCAGCAGGAGATGATGCTGCCCGGCATTGTTCAAGAATTCACCCAGCGGCACCAGTTCGCCGTGCCGAGACCGGACGCGCTCTCCGGCCTGCTCTGCGCGTGGCTGAAAGGGCTGGAGCCCAACCGCCTGCTGTCCATGAACCTAGTGCAGCAGTTCAACCAGACGCTGCAACAGCTTCAACAGGCCGACAGCGGCGCCAACCTGAGCTACCCGTCGCTGTACGAGCCGTGGCGCGACGATTCCCTGACCGAGGAGCGTCGGCGCTGGAAGCTGAATGCCGATGGTTCTCTCGCCCTTGACGAAGCCAGCGCCAAAGACCGCGCCACACGCCGGAAAGCGCACGATGACCTCTGCCGCGCCATGCTGGAGGTGCCAGAGCTGGCGCAAATGGCCTTCCCGCCGCTGGCAGGTCTCTCTTTGGCGGATGGCGATGCCAAAACCATCGCGGCACTCGAAACCACCGCGCAGGACCTGCTCACGCAGCTGACCATGCCGAAGATCAAACGCCGCCTCACCAGCTATGGACACAACAACATTTACAACTCCAACAACGCGATGCTTTTCAGCAGCCGGAATCGCATCCTCATGCCGGATGCCGCGCTGTTTCTCGTTCGTGCCGCCGCTTTGCGCCAGGACACCCGCGCGCTGAATGAAACGCTCTACCCGCTCATCACCCGCGTGCATGGCAAGCCCCGCGCCGCCCATCTGAAAGGCTACGCCGATCTGCTCATGGCCAAAGACGACGCGTTCGTCGCCGTCGCCGAGAGCTGGCTGAAGCAGCAGCATTCCTATTCCATCAACAACGAGGGCGGTGCGCATGATGAGGTGCTGCGCCTCTGGCTGGAGCGGAAGATCGCCGCGCCGCTCGACGCGCTCTACCCGCCCAAATCATCCCCCACCTACGGCTACAACATCCCGCACGCCGTCACCGCGTATGTGATGGCCCTGGGACAGCGTGACACCGAATCCATGCGCCAGTTTGTGCGCAAGCTGCGGGACCAATGGCTCGGCACTGACGCGGAGGCACGCCGCAAGGCCGTCTCCGCCTGGATCGCCCTCCAAAACGACCAGCGCCGCCGCAGCGGCTACTATCGCCAGCCCGGCTTGAAGGAGCAGGCCGTGAACGGCTATATCCAGTGGCTGCAACAACTGCTCCAGAAGCCGCGCGGCCTCGCCTTGCTGGAAATCGCGCTGGAGGACGGCCTGGACGCTTCCCCGAACTGGCTGCGCCAGATCGCCTACCAGCACTCAAACAGCGGGCGGCTCGGCACGCCGGAAGATTTCCTGTTCATCGCCGAGGCGGCCGGTTTTCTCGCTGACGCGGCCCGCTTCCGCTCCTACGACGTGAGTGAAAGCGGCGAGCGCTCCACCTGGCTGGGCAATTTGACGCGGCAGTTCCGTGAACGCTCCGACGACGCGCAGATCAACACCACGCTCGAACAGCTCGGCAAGCGCCCGCCCACCTTCGGCACGCACCTCATGCAGGCGCTGATCGTGAAAAACAGCCGTACACCCCTGTGGCTCGATGGCAAACCCGTGCCGTTCGAGGCGGCGCAGCTCGCACGATTCCAATCGCGTGATGACGAAAGCCAGGGCCATCGCGGAGCGGCGCTCGAGCTCGTCCTCACCCGGCACGCCAAAGACCTCTCCGCCATCACCTCCGCCGGCCAGCACGAGCTTTCCACCCTGCTGCGCAAAGAACTGCGTGGCTACCCACAGGCCGAGCAGATCGGCGGAGCGCTCTCCGTCGTTCTCGCGCCGCTGCTGAAGATCGAAAACGCCGAGCATCTCCGCAAGGTCGATCAGGTGCTCGCCGCGAAGACCTGGAAGGATGTCGGGCAGCAGGAATATCAGTTCACGCAGCAGTTCCCCGCGCTGCTGCGGGATGTCGCTCGGCAGGACCTTCCCAAAGCCGAGGCCGCCGCACGTCACGCCGTCGAACTGCTGCGCACCAGCCCGGAGCACAAGCAGGCGGTCCTCCAGAAGAACCAGCGTGAGACACCCGACAAACGATTCTTGCAGGAGCTGGGCAAAACGCCGCAGCTTATCAACACCACGCTGGCCCTCGCTGCGGAAGCCGGGTTCACGAAGTCCCGCAACTGGGCCGCCAACCTGTGCTACCCGCTGGAGGAGGCGCTGCGAGATCCCTCCCAGGCACCCGCCATCTTCACCGGCACGCCCTGGGTCGCCGAGGCGGCCGCTTTCAGCGACATGGAGATCGAGGAAGGCAGCGAACCCACGCTGCTCTCCCGCCTCATCGACCAGATCGAGAGCCAGGAGGAGCTGGTGCCTGTGGTGCGCGTGCATTTGTCCAAACAACCCGCCACCTTCGGCACCGAGCTGATCCTCGCGTTCCTGCATCGCGGAGCTGACGACCCATCAGGAGCGCGCAGCTTCTACAACAGCCCCAAGCGCCCGGATGATTCGGCCCTGCTCGCCTTCATTCAGAAACGCGGTGCCGAGTTCTCGCTGCTCCCGCCCGGCAGCGCCGCCACGCTGTTCACCTTGCTGCATGCGCGCCTGCCGGATCTGCCGCAGAGGATGGCGGCGGACGCCGCGCTGCAAAAATCCCTCCAACCTCTGGCTGAGGCCGACGCCAGCCAGTTTGAGACCGACACCAGCCGCTGGCTGGCTGCCAGCGCCCTCAGCGACCTGGAAATCGAGACCTACGAAGCCACCCAAAGCGGCCTGCGCCTGCTGGACCGCATTGCGCAGACAGACAAAGCCCGCGCCATCACGCTGCTCGACCACATCAGCAAGCTGCTCGCTCAACAGGAGGCGCTGGAAAACCGTGGAGGGCGGTCAACGCGACCACCGCATCAAACCCAGGTGGCCCAGTGGCTCCAACGCGCCGCCGCCGTGCCTGAACTCTTCGGCGAAATCATGCGACGCGCCGAGGAAAGCGGCGCGGCCAAGGAAGCCGACTGGATGAGCAGCACGCTGGGCACCGCGCGGAACCTCTACAAACATCGCGGCAAGCCGCAGCGCGTGCTCGCCCTGCTCGAAGCCGCCGGCATGCTTGATCCGGCCAGCACCTTTAATCCGCATCCCCTGCCCAAAGATGCGCAGCAGCGCACCATGCTGGAGCAGATGAGCAGTGAGTTCACCGGCGGCAGCACGCATCCGGGTCTCGTCGAAGAACTCGGCAAGCGCCAGCCACGCACCTTTGGCGTGGATTTGATCCTGCTGTATTCCAACAAGAGGACCAAGGACACGGACGAGATCAGCGCCTTTGCCAAAGCACATGCGGACGAGATCGCCGCCTGCCCTGCGGAGCAGCAAAAAGTGCTCGCGGCCATCTTTGAGCGCCGGAAATGGGCAGACATCATCGCCGCCCAAGTTCCTGCGCTGCGGGATGAGTTTGGGCCGATCCTCCAAGAGCAGGAGACCAAGGCACGAGCCTTTCTGAGTGACTTGTTGAAGACCCAAAAATGGCAGGAGGTCGATGCCTTGTTCCTCAAGACGCTTCCACCCAATGACGGCTCACGCGCGGAATTCGAGAGCCGCATGCGCCATGGGTTCTACCCGCCTTCTTTTCACCAGCCAGGTCAAGGCAACCCAGGCATCACTTATCTGACGACTCAACTGGTCAGCCTCGCCGCCACCGCGCCCGACCAGGCGCAGCAGGGGGTGCGGCATGTCTTTAAGATCTACCAGTCAGAGTTCAGCCAGACCACCGATCCCTACCGCAAACCGTCGCTGGACTTTTTCCTGGCCGCGTTGTGCGCCTCTCCCAGGCTCGCGCCCGAGGTGCTGCAATTCGCCGCGAAGAGCCGGCAAACCACACCTTTTTTCAACAGCCAGCAGATGACTGAGCACACGCTGATCTCCAGCGTGTTTCCGACCGCCACCCTTGCAAGCGCGGAAAAAATCATCGCCGTGCTCCATGACATGAACCTGCTGTCGGATGCCACCGCTTACGATGCCGTGCCTCTGCCTGGCTTCGCCACCCGCAGCCTGCTGGGGCTGACGCTGTGGCGATTGTCCCGAATGAACGCGGAGATGCGCGAACAAACCGCCCGCATGCTCACCGCGAGCAAAGACGCGAAGTTCGGCCATCACCTGTTTGCCGCCTTGATCACCGCGAGAGACGCCGCAGAGAAAACTTCCCGTCTCAACGTCTGCGCCGCGCAGTTTGCCCAAGTGCCTCCGCAGGCTGCCGGCGCGATCCTCAGCGCCTTCCAAAGCGATTTCCCCGCCCTCTACAAGGTCGAAACAGCCGATGACGAATTGAAGCCATTCGCGCCCCTGTTACAACTCCGCGCGGCGGAAGAACATGCTTATCTGAATGCTGTGCTGGCGGGCAAGCCCGGCACAACGCCGCCCTTCCGCGGCTATACCATTGTGGTCACTCAGGAACTGGTGCGGCTCATGACCGCCGCCAAACCAGACGAAGCTGTCCACCTGGTGAGCGCGTTGCGTCCGCAGATTGAATCACAGACCACCGCCAGCACCTTCGGCACCAGTTCCTACTATCGTGATGGTGAAAAACTCAGCGAATTCGTCCGCATGCTGCCACTCGGGTCAGAACACTCATCGGCGCTGCTCGCCTGCCAGATGAATGCCGCCGCGCGCCTTCCGGAAATTCGCACGATGCCAGATCGCATGCACGCGCAGGGCTACTCTGGCGGGGAGAGCCAGTTGTTCCAACTATGGGAACGCAGAGGCGGCTGGGCCGCGCCAACGGCGGTCTTCAGCTCCTTGATCCAGGGGGTCGATCGTTTCGGCATCACCCATACACGCGGCCTCTGGCTGCCGCTGCTCCACGATGCGCTTACGCGCATGGGCGCTCAGGAACTCCGCGAACTCGCCGAGTGGGCTGCGCAGCAGGACACACCCGGCGGCAAAATCGTGGCAGCCGAACTCGCGCTGACCATAGCCTTGATGGAAGCCACCGAGCCGCTCCAGGCGGAGCCACGTGGCGCGCGCCTGCCTGCTTCATCGCAGCAGGCCATCAAGGCCTTCGCTACTGCCGCCAAAACAGCCTCCACGCTGCTCAATGATGAACACATTGCGCACCATGTTCGTCTGGCCCTCGCCGGGTTCCTCGCGGGGATTTATCCTGGCCTGCTGGATGAGGCAGCACTGCAAACCTGGGGCTTGGCCGCCGCGCAGGCCTGGCACGATGGAACTCCCATCACCCGCTTTGAACTCGAGTCGCTCCTGAACGCAGTCGCCGTCCTGCCGATGAACGAAACTTGGCAGCGCACCAGCAGCCTCGTGCTCAAACGCTGGAACCAGCGCGAGGAGATCGTAAGCAAGGCCAAAACTCGTTACATCGAAGGTGGCTTCCACCCGTTCCTCTTACGCTTTGCCGCCCGCACGGGAGCCTCGGACATTTTGGATCCGCTCCTCAAACGCAGCTATGGCCACGACACCCGTCGCTCCGCTGGCATCCTGCTGGAATGCGGCGCCTGGCGGCCGGTCATCGAACCACGCGTCCGCCTGTCCCTCTACAGCATTGCCTCTTATGCTGATGTGCGGAGCTGGTGGCTGCCGCCTGCGGCGGCACAGCTCAAGGCCTTGCAGGCCGCTTCAACCGAAGACGCCTTGCTCGCGGAGGTCATCGCCCTGGCTGCTGACGATGCCACTACACGCATTCTTTATCCGCACGCGCGCTGGCCAGCGCGTGACAAGCGTTTCGATGCGTACGCCAAAAAGCTCGCTGCCACACCGCTGCCTGCCCAAGCCGCGCAGCGAGCGCATGCCTTGGTGGCGCTCGGCCTGGAGCACACGCCTGCGGCGCTGGCGCTCCTGCCTCAGTTTGACGCGGTCGCCAAAGTGCTCGTGTCCGACTCATTGCCAGAAGATCAGGCCGGCATGCGCTGCTGGTCTGACTTCCTCGCCATTCACGCGGCCCTTAAACTGGCGCGAGGGGATTTCACCGTGGCAGACACGCATTTCCAACGCTTGAAGACCGATCCTGGCGTCCGCCGACGCTATGGCTCATCCAGCACTTCCATTGAGGGGGAATTCCGACACACGCTCTTTTTCTGCCTCGCGCAGCTCTGGCAGGCGGGCATGGCGCGCGATCCGGCCAAGATCGCGCAACTCGTAACGCTCAGTGGCACCGCCACGGGCTCCTCCGACTCCAACTTGACCGCCCCGCTGCTCAGGTTCGCGCTCAAAGCCTGGGAGTCAGTGCTCAAAGCCGAGCCGTTGCCTGCTGATATCACGCCCAAGATCGAGCAGCTTGGCGCCGGTATCCAAGTGATCGAGCTTGTCACGGCCATCGCTGGCTCGGGCAAAACTCGTCTTTCTTTTCAACAGCGGCTCCATCTGTTCACATTGTTTTCCGGTCAGACCAACCTCTCCGCTTATGTGCCCAAAATCTGGGATGACTTGATTCTGCGTCAATTCTTCGCAGCGGAGGAACTGCTGAAGCAGCGCGAAGCCCTTCTGAAGGCTACCCGCTTGTTCGCCCCTTCCCATCTCGACGAACTGGCCGCCTTTATGCGGCGGCACCATGCGCTCGAGACGGCGGTGGTCGTGGGGGAAATGGCCGCCAACCAAGCATCACGCACCAAGGCACCCTCATTTTATTCCAATCGTTACCTTTTGGATCGCGCAGCCACTCTCATTCGCCTGAAAAAATTCAAGGAAGCACGCGACTGTCTCGACCAGATGAACAACACCGACCGAACCACCTCCAATCTCGCCAAGCACGAGGCGCTCATGAAGATGCTGCCGCCTGCTCCAGCACCTGCAAAGTGAGCTGCACATTGAGGTCCAGGCCCAGGGGCCGCCGCGTCTTCACCGGACCGGCTCCGCCATGCTCACGCCAGTGGTTCACCTGCGCCGCCAGTGTGGAAAAATCACGCGGATCGTCGAGGACGTGGCCGTTGACGCCAGGTTCGATCAATTCAGACGCGCCGTTGAAACGAGTGGTGATGACGGGAATGCCCGTGGCCAGCGCTTCGGACACGACATTCGAGCAAGGCTCGTAAATCGGCAGAAACGTGAGCAGATCCGCCGCCGCGTAGGCCGTTTCGACATCGGGCAATGGCCCGGTGAGGATGACGTTCGGCGGTACCTTGCCACGCATCCGATCCCGCGTGACGACGAGCAGTTTCAGCTTCGCGTCTTCTTTTTGCCCGGTCATGAACTGGAGCAGCCAGGGCAGTCCCTTGCGTTCCCAGCCGGAGCCGACGAAGACGAGCGCGAAATCGTCGTCCGCGAGGCCAAAACGACGCCGCGAGGCAGCGCGATCCGCATTTTGGAAGCGACGGACCTCGACCCCATTGCGGATGAGATGAACGCGCTCCTGAGGAAAGGCTGGGAAATGCCGCGCGATCTCGCCACGCACCATGTCCGAGTTCACGATGATGTGTTTCGTGTTCGCCGGGTCAAACGTGCGCGCTTCAAGCTCCAGCATGTTGCGATGAAAGGCTCCCAGGCCAATGAGCGGCCTTTTCCACCACGGCGCGAACTGTTTGCGGCGCTCCAGCCACACACGATGCAGGCCGTCTCCAGCACGATACACGTCCTGCTTCAAGGTGCGTTCCAGACTGAAGACGCAGTCGAACTTTTCTTGCTGCAAAGCGGCGTTAACGCCTTCGGCGAAACGCAGCGGTCGTTCGGCGCGTGAGGCATCGACGTTGATGGTGTGGAACTGCACGCCCGTGGCCTGCCCCTGCCATTTTTCGGCAAACAAATGTGTCTCATGGCCTGCGGACACGAGCGCGGCCAGCAAACGCTGCACATACAGCTCCGCACCACCGGTGGCGGAGAACTGGCGGCGGATGAGGGCGAGTTTCATGCGCTAGGACTGCTTCT
>Ga0209573_1000421_pt1 | contig 91910 bp, 87 predicted proteins | sample TNRBio252014_DNA_FD_185870 | JGI IMG/M metagenome (GOLD analysis project Ga0209573, IMG submission 185870) | Wastewater treatment Type I Accumulibacter community from EBPR Bioreactor in Madison, WI, USA - TNR Reactor_6/25/2014_ DNA (SPAdes)... | ecosystem: Engineered > Bioreactor > EBPR >... | reverse complement strand
TTATATCCGCGCCGGCGACTGGGCACAGGCCGAATCAACACTGGCGACAATCCCGCCGACGCATGAAACCTTTGGCCGCTATCGGCTCGAGGCGATGGTGGCCGATAGCCGCCAGCAATGGGAGCGCGCCGACAGTTTCTATGAAATCGCCAGTGGCCTGACGGCGACTCCGGCATCGGTGCTGAACAACTGGGGCTATTCGAAACTGACCCGTGGCGACCACCGCGGCGCTGAGCGGCTGTTCATGGAGGCCCTGCGCCACGACCCTTCGATGTTCACGGCCAAGAACAACCTCGTGTTGGCCCGCGCAGCGCAGCGCCGTTATGAACTCCCGCTGATCGAGATGACCCAGGTCGAGCGCGCCGAGTTGCTGCATACGATGGCGCTCGCGGCGATCCGCCAGGGCGACATCCAGACCGGTCGCGCCCTGCTGCAAGATGCAATCGCTACCCATCCGCAGCACTTCGAGGCCGCCGCCAATGCCCTCGCCGCGCTGTAACGGGGGCCGATGATGATGACACAATCCGCGCATGCCGCGCTGTGGCTGCTGGCCTTTGCAGGGCCGATTTCGCTGATCGTCGCCTGGACCGACCTGACCACGATGCGCATTCCCAACAAAGCCGTTCTGGCGCTGATGATCGGCTACGCCGTTGTCGGCACGCTGACCCTGCCGCTGGCGGTCTGGGGCTGGTCGTGGCTGAACTTTGCCGTGGTGCTTGTGGTCGGCTTTGTGCTGTCCATGACGGGCGGCTTTGGCGCCGGCGACGCGAAATTCGCGGCTGCGATGGCGCCTTTTGTCGCGCTGGGTGACATGCGGCTGTTCCTCGTGCTGCTCAGTGCCGTGGCGATTGCCGCCTTTATCGTGCATCGGCTGCTGCGCGCGATTCCTGCAGTGCGCCGCGCCACACCCGGCTGGGTCAGTTGGGAACGCGCGGAGTTCCCTTTTGGCCTCGCGCTTGGCCCGACGTTAATCTTTTATCTTGTTTTGGCGAGCATCTACGGAAGCTGACGCCCAACAATCGAGTCCGTCATGAACGAGATCACCACCCTCTCGCGAATCCAGCCACCCCCGCCGCCCGCCTCTCTCGACGAGACCGGGCTGTCGCTGACGCTGATGCGCGACATCCTGCTCAAGACCATGTTCCGCACCTCGCTGAACCTGATCTCGGAACTGGCGCGCATTGTCTGCCTGTCCTTTGCCCAGATGCAGCAACTGATCGATTCCGCCCGTGGCGAGCATTTGATCGAGGCGATGGGCACCCTGCACGCCACGGCCCAATCGTCTGAGATGGGGTTCCAGTTGACCGACGCCGGGCGCCAGCGCGCGCAGCAGGCGCTGGCGATCTCGGAGTATTATGGCGCGATGCCGGTGCCGCTGGATACCTATGCCCAGCAGATCCGCCGCCAATCGATCCGCAACGTCAAGATCACCCGCGACCAGCTGGTCTCCGCTATGGGGGACCTGATCCTGCCAGAGGGGCTGCTGGCCGATCTGGGCCCGGCGGTGACCTCGGGGCGCTCGATCCTGATGTATGGCCCGCCGGGCAACGGAAAATCCTCGATTTCCAACGGCATCCGCGACGCGATGGGCGATCAGGTCTTTGTGCCGCATGCCGTGGTGCATTCCGGACAGGTCATCTCGGTCTTTGATCCGATCGTGCATCGCAGGGTCGAGGGGCATGTCCCGCAGGGCAGCCAGTTGCGGCTGTCAAGCCACCGCCACGACCCGCGCTATGTCCTGTGCGAACGACCCACCGTCATTACCGGCGGCGAGTTGAAGCTGGAAATGCTGGAGCTGAAATATAACTCGGTGTCGCGCACCTATCAGGCACCCTTGCAGTTCAAGGCAATGGGCGGGGTGTTCATCGTCGACGACCTTGGCCGTCAGGAGGAACCGCCACAGGCGCTGGTCAACCGCTGGATTGTCCCGCTCGAGATGAACTATGACATCCTCTCGCTGATCTCGGGCGAAAAATTCATCGTGCCCTTCGACACGCTTGTGATCTTTTCCACCAACTTCCATCCGAATTCGATCTTTGACCAAGCCGCGCTGCGGCGGATCTTCTTCAAGATCAAGATCGACGGCCCGAATCAGGCCGACTTCTTGAAGATCTTCGCCCTCGTCGCCCGCAAACGCCGCATGCCGCTCAACGAAGATGCGCTGATCCATCTGTTGCAGGCCAAATATCCGACCATCGGCAACATCTATTCGAACTATCAGCCGGTATTCTTGATCGACCAGATGATCGCGATCTGCGATTTTGAGGGCAAACCTTATCACATGTCGCCCGAACTGATCGACCGTGCGTGGTCGAACATGTTCGTGCACGAGGAAGAGATTATCCGCTGAGCTGACCCCAGCGCGCCAGAACGGCCTCTGTCTGAGAACGGCTGACCGGGATTTTTTCGCCGCAACGCAGCACAACCAGCCAGCGCGACCCGTCGCGCTGCACCCCGGCAACGGCGCAATCCGCCACCCAATGCGAGCGGTGAACCCGGACCCCCGGATGGTCGCCCAATTCGCGCACCGCATCGGAAAAGCGCAGCAAGACCGAGCCGACGCCGCGATTGGTGCGTACCGCGACATAGTGATCGGCGCCCGAGATCAGTTGCACCTCGCCGCGCAAGTCCTCGGGCAATCGTGCGATCAGCGGACTCTGCGGTGCGGCGTCGGATGCAAGTTTGGCCGGTGTCCACGAAACCGGTTGCACGCCCGATCCATGCAGGCGGAAAACCTCGCGCACGGCGATCAGAATCAGCGTCACCACCAGCACGATCGCCGCAGTCTGCAGCAGCGAGAACGGCAACTCGCCCTGAACTTCGACCCGGTCGAACACCACCTGATTGAAATAGAACAGCGACGGCGAATACAAGACCACCATCGCCGGTGTGGCAATCGCGTCGACAACGAACGGGGGCCGCCCACGCCCAACCAGCATCAGTGCCGCCCGGCGCAGCACCGAGGCCAGAAGGATCGATGCGCCGACGACCGCGCCCCAATACAGCGTTCTCTCGAAAAATCCGATACCGAGGAATGACCCGAAAGGCCCGACCGCCCCCAGCCCGAGCGAGGTCATCCCCCAGATCTGCAACAACGAACGCAGCGGATTGGTCCAGAGGGACGATGCGGACAGGTGATTTCGCTGATGGGCTGTCATAGTTTGATTCGGCTCGCCTTTATTCGTGATTAAGCGATTCTGCGTTAACCTTTACAACCCCGAATCCGGAGTCCGCATGACCATAACCTTCCCCGATTTTGCCGCCACCGAGGATCGTGTACGCAACAGCTTCACCCGGCAGTCGATGATGGTGACAATGGGCGCGCAACTGGTCAGGCTGTCGCCGGGGCATTGCGTGATCCGCGCCGACATCGCGCCGCACCTGCTGCAACAACATGGCGCGGCCCATGCCGGTCTCGCCTTCACGTTAGGGGATTCCGCGGCAGGCTATGCCGCGCTGTCGCTGATGTCAGCGGAAGTCGAGGTCATGACTGTCGAGATGAAGATCAACCTTCTGGCGCCCGCCGTGGGCGAAGCACTCGAAGCCATCGGTCAAGTGGTACGCGCCGGTCGACGGCTCAGTGTGGTCAGCGCCGAGGTTTTCGCCCTGACCGGCAACAGCCGCAAGACCGTGGCGCTGCTGCAAGGCACGATGATCCCAGTCGACGCGGGATGAGGGCCTTGGCGACCTGCCTGTGGCGCGACATACCTCATTGTTTATACGAAGAATTGTGCAAAGGCACGCCCCGCTGCCCGCCGCGTTCTCTGCCCTCGCTGATCCGACTCGGCAGGCAGATATCACCCACCTCGCCCGTGGTGAGGCGAGCGTGAACGACCTCGTCGGGCGGTTTCCGATCAGCCAGCCCGCGATCTCGCGCCACCTGAAGGTGCTGGAAACACCCCGCCTGATCGAGCGGCATATCGAGGGAAAGCGCCGCCCCTGTCGGCTGAACCCTGCTGCACTGACCCCGGTGCGCCGGTGGATCAGCGATCCTAGAACGGCACTTTCAAGCCAGCTATTCGCGTCTTGACACGTTCCGGAAAAAGACCGCCGATGCCCCGGACCTTTGAACGCGTCAGTCCGACGACCGCGCGGATCACCCGCCTATTTGCCGCCTCGCCCGCCCGGGTCGTTGCCGCGCACAGCGATCCGGCGCTGGTCCGGCAATGGTTGCTCGGCCCCGAAGGCTGTGTGATGATCCGCTGCGAGATCAACATGCGGCCGGGCGGGCAGCCCAGTTATGACTGGGCGGCGGAGGATGGCTCGGGCGTTTTACCTGACTGCCGACACGTAGGAGATCGACCCGCCGCGCCGAATCCTGCATGTCGAGCGCATGGTTCTGCCTTTCCAGACCCCCGACAATACCGTCGAGACGCTATTCCTGCCTGAGGGCGCCGAAACCCGAAGGTGGTGCCAATGTCAGTTGCCGTGGCCCCGTCCATGGACATCCTGCTGAAAACCGGGATGGAGCACGGGATGGAAGCCAGCTACGCCCGCCTGAAGGGACATCAGTGGGGTGCGTGCTTGCACGCACCCCCTAGGTTTCACGCCGTCAGCCCCTGCGGCTCGTCCAGCCCATGCGCCCGGCAGGTCGCCGTCAGCGTATTGGCCAAGAGGCATGCGATGGTCATAGGCCCCACCCCGCCCGGCACCGGCGTGATCGCGCCTGCGACCTCGGCGGCGCTGGCGAAGTGAACATCGCCTACCAGCACCGGCTTGTCACCGCGCTGAATGCGGTTGATGCCAACGTCGATCACCGTTGCACCGGGTTTTACCCAGTCACCGGGGATCATCTCGGGCCGACCCACCGCTGCCACCAGAATATCTGCGCCCCGGCAAACCGCCGCCAAGTCCTTGGTGCGCGAATGCGCGATGGTCACCGTGCAACTGTCGCCCAGCAGCAGTTGCGCCATCGGCTTGCCGACGATGTTCGAGCGCCCCACCACCACCGCATTCATCCCCGCGAGACTGCCATGATGGTCGCGCAGCATCATCAGGCACCCCAGCGGCGTGCAGGGCACCATGCTTTTCTGCCCGGTGCCCAAAAGCCCGACGTTCGAGATATGGAACCCGTCCACATCCTTGGAAGGATCGATGCTGTTGATCACCAGATCGCTGTCCAGATGTTTCGGCAGCGGCAGTTGCACCAGAATCCCGTTCACCGCCGGATCGGCGTTAAGCCGTGCGATCAGCGCCAGAAGATCGGCCTCGGACGTGTCAACCGGCAGCTTGTGCTCATACGAGTTCATGCCGACCTCGACGGTCTGCTTGCCCTTCGAGCGGACGTAAACCTGTGACGCCGGATCCTCGCCCACCAGCACCACGGCCAGTCCGGGCACCAACCCGTGCCCGGCCTTCAGCGCCGCCACATGCTCGGCCACCTGCCCACGCACTTTGGCCGCGAATGCCTTGCCGTCCAGGATTACCGCACCCATCCCTCGCCCCTTCATCTTGCCTTAAATACTCATTGGGCAGTGCGAGGGGGGCTTGCCCCCCTCGCACCCGCCAATCTCAGAACAGCCCCTCGACATGGCCATCATGGTTGATGCGGATGGTTTCCGCCGCCGGCACCTTGGGCAGGCCCGGCATCGTCATGATCTCGCCGCAGATCGCCACGATGAAGCCGGCGCCAGCGCTGAGCCGCACTTCGCGCACCGGCACGGTATGGCCGGTCGGCGCACCGCGCACGCTGGGGTCAGTGGTAAAGGAATATTGCGTCTTGGCGACGCAGATCGGCAGATGACCGTAACCCGCCGCTTCCCAGGTCTTGAGCTGGTCGCGGATCGACTTGTCGGCGATCACGTCATCGGCGTGATAGATCCGCTTGGCGATGGTCTGCAGCTTCTGGAACAGCGGCATGTCATCGGGATAGAGCGGGGCAAAATTCGCCGCGCCCGATTCCGCCATCTGCACAACCTTGCGCGCCAGTTCCTCGATGCCGGCGCTGCCCTGCGCCCAATGCTTGCACAGGATCGCTTCGGCGCCTTGCTGCGCGACATAATCCTTCACCGCCTGAATTTCGGCGTCGGTGTCGGAATAGAAGTGGTTGATCGCCACCACGACGGGCACGCCAAAGGATTTGACGTTGCCGATGTGACGTCCCAGATTCGGGCAACCCTTCTGGACGGCAGCGACGTTTTCGGCGCCCAGATCGGCCTTGGCTACCCCGCCGTTCATCTTCATCGCCCGCACCGTGGCGACGATGACGGCAGCGGCGGGTTTCAGCCCGGCCTTGCGGCACTTGATGTCAAAGAACTTTTCCGCACCAAGGTCGGCACCAAAGCCGGCCTCGGTGACGACATATTCGCCCAGTTTCAACGCCGTCGTGGTGGCTATGACCGAGTTGCAGCCATGCGCGATGTTGGCGAACGGGCCACCGTGGACAAAGGCCGGGTTGTTTTCCAGCGTCTGCACCAAGTTCGGCTGCATCGCGTCCTTCAGCAGCACGGTCATCGCGCCGTCGGCCTTGATGTCGCGGCAATAGATCGGCGTCTTGTCGCGGGTATAAGCCACGACGATGTCGCCGAGGCGCTTTTGCAGGTCGGCTAGGTCCTTGGACAGGCACAGGATCGCCATGACCTCGGACGCAACGGTGATGTCGAACCCGGTCTGGCGCGGAAAGCCGTTCGACACGCCGCCGAGGCTGCACACCATATCGCGCAAGGCGCGGTCGTTCATGTCCATGACCCGGCGCCAGACGACACGGCGCTCGTCGATCTGCAGCGAGTTGCCCCAGTAGATGTGGTTGTCGATCATCGCCGACAGCAGGTTGTGCGCTGACGTGATCGCGTGGAAGTCGCCGGTGAAGTGGAGGTTCATCTCCTCCATCGGCACAACCTGCGCGTAACCGCCCCCGGCAGCGCCGCCCTTCATGCCGAAGTTCGGCCCAAGGCTGGCTTCACGGATACAGACCACGGCCTTCTTGCCGATACGGTTCAGACCGTCACCCAGACCCACGGTGGTGGTGGTCTTGCCCTCGCCTGCCGGCGTCGGGTTGATGGCGGTGACAAGGATCAACTTGCCCGTCGGCCGGTCGGTCAGCGAGTTGATGAACTCTTGCCCGACCTTGGCCTTGTCATGGCCATAGGGCAGCAGGTGCTCTGCCGGAATACCCAGTTTGGCGCCGATCTCCATGATCGGTTTTTTCTGGGCTTCGCGGGCGATCTGGATATCGGACTTGAAGGACATGGACGGCGTCTCCCTGCGCGGTCGTGGGCTTGCACAGACTTAGCCAGAGCGCCGGAATGTATACATGCCTTTTGCGACCGATCCGTGGCGTTTTCCGCCCTGCGCGGTTTCCGATAGGAACGCGGGGCCTCAGCAAAGGGAGCGCCTGCCAGCCCAGATCGGTTGATCCGGTACGAACAGCCGCAGCCGGTCACCGGGCGCAACGCGCCCCTCGGCCTCGACCCAGGCGGTGATGCCGCGTCGGCCCCTTGCCGCGGGCTTGAAACGCGCGCCAAAGCCGGGATGCGCGGCCTCGATCGGCCGGGCGGGCAGCGTGCAGGGGCGGTTTTCCATGTCAACCACCAGACAGGCGCCGCTGTCGGCCAGCAGCCTCGACGAAGGCGGCAGGTGGCTGAGATCCACCAACCCGCGCAGCACCAGCGTAGCCCCAAGCAACGCGGGGTCCAGCGCGGACAGGCCCATCTCGGCGGCGATGGCGTCCAGCTCTTCGATGGACAGGATCGACAGCTGCCGCGCATTGCGGATCGGCGTTCCGCGCGGGTAAAGCCCCATCACCCGCGAGCAGGACGGTCGGGTTAGCCCACCATGCGATTCGCCCGATGGCCCGGCAAAGGTCAGGTCAAGGGCGTCGCTTTGCCGAGAGAGCAAGGCGGCATCGCGGTTCTCAACCCGCCCGACCCAGGTTATGACGGCCTCGAAGGGCGTTGCGGCCAGTGCGGGCATCGGCATGTCTCCCAAGAAAAACCCCCGGCACCGTCGCGCGGCACCGGGGGATTGGCAAGGGTCAAACCGTCAGGCGCTGGGGGTCGGTTCCAACCCGTTGTCGTCCGGTCCGCGACGCGATTTGGTCCGCGGGATCGAGGCGACCGACGTTGAACCGCCCGAATTGGCGCTGTCGTCCTCATCACGCCCTGGGCCTTCGCCGCGCATGACACGGGCGATCTCCACCCCCGTCAGGGTCTCGTACTCCAACAGTCCCTCGGCGAGGTTCTTCAACTCGTCCGCATGCTCGGTCAGAATGCGCTTGGCGGTTTCGTAACCCTCATCGACGATCTTGCGCACTTCCTCGTCGATCTTCTCTTGCGTGGCCTGGCTGGCATTTGATCCACCCTGGTAATTGCCCAGATAGGATTGCTGCTCGTTGGCGTAGTCGATATGGCCCAGCCGTTCCGAGAACCCGAACTGCGTAACCATCGCCCGCGCAATCCGAGAGACCTGCTGGATGTCGCTGGAGGCGCCGGACGTCACGTTCTCCTTACCAAAGGTCAACTCTTCGGCGACCTTGCCGCCCATCGCCATCGCGATCTTGGACTTGTATTTGGTATAGGTCACCGACAACTGGTCTCGCTCCGGCAAGGACAGCACCAGACCCAGCGCGCGGCCACGCGGAATGATCGTCGCCTTGTGGATCGGATCATGCTGCGGGACGTGCAGGCCGACGACGGCATGCCCGGCCTCGTGGTAGGCGGTCAGCTTCTTTTCGTCCTCGGACATGACCATGCTGCGACGCTCGGCGCCCATCATCACTTTGTCTTTGGCCGATTCGAAATCGTCCATGGTGACGAAGCGACGGTTCTTGCGCGCAGCGGTCAGCGCAGCCTCGTTGACAAGGTTCGCCAGATCAGCGCCCGAAAAGCCCGGCGTGCCGCGCGCGATGATGCGCAGATCGACGTTCGGCCCCAGCGGCACCTTGCGGGCATGGACGCCGAGGATCTTCTCGCGGCCCTTGATGTCCGGATTGGGCACCTGCACCTGACGGTCAAAGCGGCCGGGGCGCAGCAGCGCGGGGTCCAGAACATCGGGCCGGTTGGTGGCCGCGATGATGATGATGCCCTCGTTGGCCTCGAACCCGTCCATCTCGACCAGAAGCTGGTTCAGCGTCTGCTCGCGCTCGTCATTGCCACCGCCATAGCCGACGCCCCGCGAACGGCCTACAGCGTCGATCTCGTCGATAAAGACGATGCAGGGCGCGTTCTTTTTCGCCTGCTCGAACATGTCACGCACGCGGCTCGCGCCGACGCCGACAAACATCTCGACGAAATCCGAGCCCGAGATGGTGAAGAACGGCACGCCAGCCTCTCCGGCAATCGCCCGCGCCAGCAGGGTTTTCCCGGTGCCCGGAGGGCCGACCAGCAGCGCGCCTTTCGGGATCTTGCCGCCCAGACGGCTGAATTTCTGCGGCGTGCGCAGGAATTCGACGATCTCTTCCAGCTCTTCCTTGGCCTCATCGATACCGGCGACATCGTCAAACGTCACGCGTCCGTGCTTTTCGGTCAACAGCTTGGCCTTGGATTTGCCAAAGCCCATCGCCCCGCCTTTCCCACCACCCTGCATGCGGTTCATAAAGAAGATCCACACGCCAATCAGCAGCAGGAACGGCAACCAGACCGACAGCGCCGACATCAGGCCTGACCGCTCCTGCGCGCGGGCCTCGACCGAGACGTTGGCCTCGATCAGCCGGTCGGTGGGGTTCTCGCCCGAGGGGCGAATGGTCGTATAGGGCTGCCCGGCGCGGTCGGTGACGCGCAGCGTTTCGCCGTCGATCACCACGCGGCTGACATCGCCCGCCTCGACCCGTTGCAAGAAATCCGAATAGCCGATGGTGCGCCCTGTCGTCGTGCTGGTGCCGTTGTTGAACAGCGTGAACAACACGATCATCAGAAAGAACAGGACGATCCAGAAGGCGAAGTTGCGTGCGTTGCCCACGGAGCTCTCCACAATCACGGCCACATGCGGACCAGTTGCCTCTAAGATAGTGATGCGACGGGTGACTTCAATGCGATAGTGACCCCGGCGTGACAATCGCGGCGAGAGGTCGCGCGTAAAGGGCCCATCCCTGCGGCCAGAAAGTCAGTGGCGAAGCGATCAGCGCGCCCTCGTGCCAGATGCCCGGCAGCCCGGCCAGTGCGGCGCGCGGCAGGCCGGTGCCACGCCAATGCGGATGCAGACCTGCCTTGGCCTGCCGACTCAACGCCAGCAGCCCCGCCTCGCCCAAGGCCCCGATCTGGCCAGCGCCGGGGCCCCTTGCCTGCCAACGCCCATCCCAGGGGTCGCCACCCCGCACCGCCCGCGCCTCGCGCCAAAGCCGCAAGCCGGCGCCCTCCGGCGCCAGCACACAGCCCGCCAAGGTGCCCTGCCCAGCGGCAATCAGCCGCTCGACCTCGGCCAGCCGCGGGCGATGCGCGGCGCCCGACAGATGCCCCAGCAGATGCGAAATCAGCCGCGCCCGCGTCTCACCCGGCAAGGCCAGCGCAATGCGGTCGATGAGCAACGTGCCACGCTCCTCGCGCACCAGCGCCTCCAGCGCCGCCTGCGCCTGCTGCGCCAGAACCTCCTGCGCGCGCCGCATCCGCACGGCAGTTGCCGCCAGTCCCTCGGCGGTGATCCCCATTGCAGCCACAGCGCCCAGGGCTTGCCTCGCCCGCACCCGCAGATACTGCGGATCGGCGTTTGTCGGATCCTCGATCCAGCCGATGCCGCGCGCCACCAGTTCGGCCCGCAGTGCGGCGCGGCTCACATCCAGAAACGGGCGCAGCCATGTCATGCCCATGGCCTCGCGCCGCGCCGACATCCCGGCCAGCCCATCGACGCCCGACCCCCGCGCCAGCCGCATCAGCACCGTCTCGGCCTGATCGTCGAGTGTATGCGCCAAGACCACGGCATTCACCCGGCCCTGCGCCCATGCGGCGATCAGGCCCAGCCGCGCCTCACGCGCGGCCGCCATCAGGTTACCCCGGTGGCCGCTGTCCCAGCGCAGCGCCGCATGTGTCACGCCCAGCCGCGCGCACAGCGCCGCCACCCCGGCAACCTCGGTCGCTGCCTCGGGCCGCAACCCGTGATCCACGCTCACCGCCGCCACCCGGCCCGGCCCCAGTGCCTCGACCGCCAGCACCAGCGCGGCCACCGAATCGCCGCCGCCCGAAACCGCCACGCCGACGCGCGCCACCCCCTCGCAGGCTGCTCGCAGACAGGCCAACGGCGCGGGACCACTCACGACCCCGCCCCATCTTTGTTCTGCAAATATCCTCGGAGGGTGAATTCGCCGCAGGCGAAGAGGGGGGCAGACGGCCCCCCTGTCTGTTTCCCCGTCAGACTCAGCGCGACACCGCCGTCACCGCGCGCCGGTTCAGGTCCCAACAACGCTGCTCGGCGCAGACCTCGACCGGGCGCTCCTTGCCATAGCTCACGGTGTTGATGCGGCCCGCACTGACCCCTTCGGCGATCAGGAACTGCTGCACCCGCGCCGCCCGCCGCGCACCCAGCGCAATGTTGTATTCTCGCGTGCCACGCTCGTCGGCATGGCCTTCGATCAGGATGCGATACTCGGGATAGCGGTTCAGCCAAACCGCCTGCGTGCGCAGGATCGTTTGCCCCATCGGCGTCAAGTCGCTGGAATCGACGGTGAAATTCACCGTATCGCCGATCGTCTCGTTGAAGTAGGCGATCGAGGTCGGGTCGTTCGGATCGCCCAGTGCGGTCGAGCTGATGCCGCCCGCCCCCGCGCCATAGGCCGATTCATACTCGCCCTCGCGCGGGTTGTTGCACGCCGCCAGCGCCAGTGCCGCGATCAGCAGCGTCGCTTTGGTGAAAAGCTTCATGGTTCTTGTCCTTGTTGTTCTGTCCTGCCCGACCGCCATCTTACCAGAAGCCGGGGTGCAGGGGAATCGGGGTTGCTTCACGTTCGGCGGCGCGGCGCGTCAGGGCAGCAGCGGCGACCATGCCGGATCCGAGGCAGGGCCGGGCGTCGGCACGCGCCGCAGGTTGCGTCCGGTGATATCGACCGACATCAGCGAGGGATTGCCGCCTGCCTCCTCGCGGGTGAACATGATGACGCGTCCATTGGGCGACCAGGTTGGGCCCTCGTCGAGGAAACTGGCGGTCAGCAGCCGTTCGTTCGAGCCATCCGTGCGCATGACCCCGATGTGGAAGCGGCCGTTGTGCGACTTGGTAAAGGCGATCAGATCACCGCGCGGCGACCAGACCGGGGTCGAGTAGCGCCCCTGCCCGTGGCTGATACGTGACGCGGCACCGCCCTGCAGCGGCATGACATAGAGCTGCGAAGTGCCCGAGCGGTCGCTTTCGAACACCACCTGTGCCCCGTCCGGCGCAAATGAGGGCGCGGTGTCGATGGCCTCGGTCTGCGTCAACTGCCAGCGCTGACCTGAACCAATGTTGAGCAGGAAGATGTCGGTTCGCCCGTCGATCGACAGGGAATAGACCACCGACCCGCCATCAGGCGAAAAGCGCGGTGCAAAGGTCATGGTTCCGGGCTGATCGCCGATCACCTGACGGCGGCGTGTCGCCACATCCATTAGATAGATGCGCGGAAAGCCGGTCTCATAACTGGTGAACAGGATACGGTCACCGGTCGGTGAAAAGCGCGGGGCAAAGGCCAACGCGGTGCCATCAGTCAGATACTGCACGTTTTCGCCGTCCTGATCCATGATCGCCACCTGCTTGCGCCGCGCATCGCGCGGGCCGCTTTCGGCGATAAAGACCACACGACTATCGAAATAGCCGCTCTCACCGGTCAGCCGCTGATAGACCTGATCCGAGACCCGGTGCGCCATCCGCCGCCAGGCATCGGTGCGGCCATCCAGTTGCAGCCCGTCGCCCAGTTGCTGCCCCGAGACCACATCGAACAGCCGGAACTTGACGGTGATCTGCTGGCCATCGACCCGCACCGCGCCAGTGATCAGCGCGCGGGCATTGATCGCTCGCCAGTCGGCGAACTGCACCGGAGCCTCGAAACTGGTGATCCGCCCGACATGCGCGTTGGCCGGGATCTCGCGCAAGAGCCCGGTGCCCGAGAGGTTCCCGGCAATCACACGTGCCAGCCCGGCGGCGTATTGCCCGCCCGCCGCGTTTTCCGGCACGAAATCCGGGATCGCATAGGGCACCGGTTCGATCACCCCTTCGGTGATCTCGATACGCAGCGGGGTCTGCGCCAGCGCCACACGGGGCGCGAGGGCAAATCCGGCCAACAGGCTCAGCACGGGGCGGCGGGAAAACTGGGTCATCGGTTACTCATCCGGGCTGGATTGAAGGTGATTTCGACAAGGCGCCACTGGTCGTAAAGCTCGGCGGGCATGCCGTAGCCTTCTATGCCGCATTGCACGATGGCCTGACGGCCTGCGTCAAAGGCGGCCTGCTGCGCTGCGGCCGAGCCGCCTTGCGCGCCTGCCAACTGGATCGACTCGGCCACCGGGCGCGAGTCCTGCGTCATCTCGAAGCTGATGGTGACGATCACGCCTAGCGCCTCTTGCGACAAGAGGCCGACATTCCAGCAGGTTTCGATGTTCAGCCGCAGCGCGTCGATATCGGATTGCGCCAGCGCACCGGTCTCGCCCAAGGCGCTGGCCAGTGCCTCGGCCAGCGCATTTTCCACGGCACCGGCGCTGGGGCCCTGGGGTCCGGGCTCGACAGCGGGCTCAGCGGCGGGAACAGGCGCTGGGGCGGGCGTCGCCGGCGCCTCGGGCGCAACTGCTGCCGTGCGCTGCGGGCGGGCACGCGGACGCAGGCTGACCTCGGGCGCGGTGGCGGTGCGCCGCACTGGTTCGGTCTCGCTGATCTGCGTGGCTTCGGTCACTGTCTCGGTCGCGGCGGCCTCGCGCTGGGTGGCTTCGGTTTCCTCCGGCGCGGTGATGATCGTCGCGGCATCAGGCGCCACTGCCGCCTGATCGCGTGGCGCAATGGTCACCGTTGGGTCGGGCGTCGGCGCGGCCTCGGGCGCGACGCGCTCGGACGGGCGCTGAACCGGGCGCAGACTGGCCTCGGGTGTGGTGTTGGGTGCGATCACCGCGGCTTGCGGGCGCTCGGAAACCGGTTCGGGTGGCGGCAATGGCGCAGGGGGCGTTATCGGCGCAGGAGGCGTCAACGGCTGCGGCGGGCGAATGGCCTCGGGCGGGGTCACCGGTGGCTCCGGCGGGGCCGCAGCAGGCGGCGGCGCATTCATCAGTTCGGCGAAATCCTGCGCCGAGATGATTGACACCTCGGTTGCCTCGGGCAACATCGGCTCATCGGGCGCCTGAAACAGGTCGAACACCAGCACCCACAGCACCAAGGCGCCATGCAGGGCCAGCGAGGCTTTTTGCCCCGTGTTCAACCCGGTGTTTCCCAGCATCTGAATCGCCTGCGCCATGTCGCCTTACCGAACCGCCTGCGCCCCGAAAGACGGGCCACCCGTATCGGTGACCAGCCCGATATTGTTGAACCCGGCCGCGTTCAGTGCGCCCATCACCTGCACCACTTGCGCATAGGGAATCGCCCCGTCGGCGCGCAGGAACACCCGGTTGTTTGACCGTTCGGCGGCGATGGCCTGCAGCCGGGGGATCAATTCGTCAGCCGGAACCTCGGTGGTCATCAGCGCCAGACCGCCATCAGCGGTCAGCGTGATGGTCAGCGGCTCCTCCTGCTCGGACGGCAGCGCTGCCGCCGCGGTTCGCGGCAGTTCCACCGGAACGCCCACCGTCAGCATCGGCGCGGCGACCATGAAGATCACCAGCAGAACCAGCATTACGTCCACCATTGGTGTGACGTTGATCTCGGACATCTTGGCCGCATGACCGCGCCGACGTCGGCGCGTGCCGGAACCACCTTGCCTGCGAATTGCCTGCGCGCCCATCTCAGCCGTCCAGATTGCGCGACAAGAGTGTTCCGAATTCGTCGGCGAACTGCTCATAGCCCGAGCCGATGGTGTCGGAATCGTCGCTCAGCTTGTTGTAGAAAATCGTGGCGGGGATCGCAGCCAGCAGGCCCAGACCCGTCGCCAGCAGCGCCTCGGCGATGCCCGGCGCCACCACGGCGAGGTTGGTCGACTGCGCCAAGGCGATCTCCTCGAACGCGTGCTTGATGCCCCAGACCGTGCCAAATAGCCCGATGAACGGGCTGGCCGACCCGACCGAGGCGAGGAACGTCAGCCCGCCGTTCAACTCGCGCGCCTCGCGATCGATGGCGACATCCATGCTGCGATCAATGCGCTGCGCGGCACCGGCGATCAGCCCGCCGTCTTGCCGGTGCGAACGCTGCCACTCGGCCATCCCGGCGGCGAAAACCCGCGCCGGACCACTGGCGGGCACATTGCCGATGCGGGCGTAGAGTTCGTCCAGCGGCTCACCCGACCAAAAGGCCGCATCAAACGCCGCGGCCTGAACACGGGCGCGGCGGAACACCAGATGCTTCTGGATGATGATGCCCCAAGACCAGATCGAGGCGGCGATCAGCAGGATCATCACCAGCTTGACGGTCAAGGTAGCCCGCAAAAACAATGCGATGAGCGAAAAGTCGATGTCGCTGGCGTGCGCCAGAGGGGTCGGATCCATGGGTCTGCGTATCCTGCTCAGGGACGGGTCGGTTCGTGATGACCGACCTCATTTGCGGTGATTCTACCTGCTTTCCAAGACAAAGCCAATCGAACCACGCGATTGTTACAGCTTTCCGCCGATCTGTTTCAGTTCTGGCGGCAAGCGGCGCGGACGGCCATCGGTGGACATGGCCACCAGCGTCACCACCGCGCGAAACAATACAGCCTCGCCGCGGCGCACCTCCTGGCGCAGAGTGAGGCGCGCGGGGGTCTGCATGGCGAGGGTCGTCCGCACCTCCAGCCGGTCATCCAGCCGCGCGGGGGCCAGAAAATCCGCCTCGACCCGGTGGACGGCAAAGACCGTCCCGGCGGTGCGCAGGGCGTTCTGGTCGATTCCCAGCTGCCGCACCCAGTCCGAGCGCGCCCGCTCGACGAACTTCAGGTAATTCGCGTGATATACGAACCCTGAGAGGTCGGTGTCTTCGTAGAAAACAGTGAGGGGGAAGTGATGCATGGGCCGAGAATAAACGGGGTTGGGGGTGTGGGTCCAGCGGGAACCTCTCAGCGGTTTGCCGTCCATCCTCGGCCGCGTAGGGTGCGTGCTCGCACGCACCTTTGCTATCTCTCACCGCAGCCGTGCCCCCAACCGCAACGCGTGGCTGCTGTCTCCCGCCGCCACCGGCATCATGCGGTCATAGGCCGCGGCGATCAAAGCGGCGAAGTCGGGGCGCAAGACGGCGACGCCCTCGGCCCGCGCCAGCGGCGGTTGCGCGCGCAGGGCGCCGTCGGCCCAGAGCAAGATCACCTGCACTGCCTGCATCAGGGCCAGATCGCCTGCCGGCAGTTCGATCATCGCCGCATCCATACGCACAAAGGCGAAAGCGGCCTTGATCCCCCCTGCCTCGTCAAAGCGAAACACCCGGTATTGCGAGGCGCCCTGCGCCTGCAGGCGGGGCACCAGCGTGTCCAGCCCTGGCAGCAACTGGTCAAGGTCGCGCACCGCCAGCAACTCGTCCCAGTCGCGCAGGAAGAACAGCATCAGGTTGGCGCCCAGTTCCGGGTCGGTCTCGGCCATACGGTGCCCGGCAAGTGTCACCACGGCCTCGATCGCGCCCTTGACCAGCGCCAGCGCCTCGTCCTGCACGCCGAACACCACGGGCACGATGGGCCGTCCCCAGCGGGCAAAGGCATAGGAGCCGTCGGAGCGGGTGAACAGGCGGGCGATCTGCTCAGGGGTCATGCGGCCTCCAGCGCGCGGGGGATGCGGGGGTAAAGCAGCGCCTGACTGACGCCGCGGGTCACGTTGAACAGCATGAGCGCTGCCCAGAGGCCGTGGTTGCCAAAGCCCCAGAACCCCCATACCGCCAGCGCAAAGATCGCCGCCGACAGCGCAGCACTTTGCATCATTTCCCGCGTCAGCGTGGCGCCGATGAAGATTCCGTCGAACATCCACGCAGCGATGCCCAGAAGCGGCGCGGCGACAATCCACGGCAGATAGGCCCGGGCCTCGGCGCGCACGTCGTGGGCAGTGGTCATCACGTCGATGATCGCGGGACCGGCGACGGCGAACACCAACCCCATCGCCAGCGCCCCGGCGACCCCCCATTGAAATGTCAGTCGCACGGCGCGGCCAAGCGCGGCTCGGTGGCGTCCGCCGTACGCCTGACCCACCAACGTCTCGGCGGCAAAGGCGAAACCGTCGAGCAGATAGGCCATCAATTCGAGAAATTGCAGCAGGATCTGATTCGAGGCGATCACCAGATCGCCGCGCCCCGAGGACAGGAACAGGAAAGCCGTGAAGCAGCCCTGCAACAGGATCGAGCGCAGCATGATATGGCCGTTGACCGAAGCCATCCGCCGTAAGCGCACCGCGTCAAAGATGCGCGCCCCGGTGGCAACCAGCCCGGCGCGGCAAACCCAGAGGCCCAGCGCCAGCCCTGACCACTCGGCGATCACCGTGGCAATGGCGACGCCCGGCACACCCCAGCCGAGACCGAGTACGAACCAGACGTCGAGCGCGATATTCACCCCGTTGGTCAGCAACTGGATCACCAGCACTGCTCGCGTGCGTTCCAGCGCGATCAGCCAGCCGGTCAGCGCATAGGCGCCGATGGTGGCGGGCGCGCCCCAGATGCGAATCGACAGATAGTCATGCGCCAGCGCCTCGATGGCGTCCGAAGCCGGCGCGAGACTCAGCGCCGCCCAAAAGATCGGCCCCTGCAGCGCGATCAACGCCAGTCCGGCCACACCGGCGATCAACAGGCCGCGCTTGAGGATCGCTCCGGCCTCAGGCATGTCGCCCGCGCCGTGTGCCTGCGCCGTCAGGCCGGTGGTGCCCATGCGCAGAAAGCCGAACATCCAGTAGAACACCGCCAGAATGATCGCGCCCAGACCGACGGCGCCGATCGGCACCGCCTGCCCCAGTTGCCCGACCACGGCGGTATCGACCAGTCCCAGCAACGGCACCGTCACATTCGCCGCGACGATGGGCAGCGCGATTTTCAGAACCCGGCGATGCGTCAGGTCCGGCGCAGAGGCCAGGCTCATTCCTTGGGGTCGCGGTTGGGGATCAGGAAATGCCCGGTCGCCTGCGCAAAGAGGCGGCTGCGGTTGTCCTGCCAGGCCTCGACATGCACCGAGGCATAGCGCCGCCCTGAGCGATTCACCCGCGCGCGCGCATAGGCGTCGCGCGGTAGGCCGGACCGCAGGTAATCGACTGTGAAATCAATGGTCTTTGGCAGGCGCGGCAGGTGGTCGGCATCAAGCGCGCGTGGGTCCAGACTGCCCTTTTCCATCTCTTCCCACAGCATCGACCACGACAATTCGATCATCCCGGTGATTTCCAGAAAGGCCGAGGTCACGCCGCCGTGGATCGCCGGCAGAAAGGGGTTGCCGATCAGTTTTTCGTCAAAAGGCAGCACTGCGGTCAACTCGTCACCGCGCCGGTCGAACTGGATGCCCAGAAACCGGATATAGGGAATGCCGCCAACCAGCCGCCGCAACGCGGTGTCGCGGCGTTCCTTGATGATCTGAACGGGTTCGGGTTTGGGCCGGTTCACTTTGCACCCTCCATCGTGAAGGCGCCCGAAGCGGTGGCAACGGGCAGGCTGGTGTCCTCGTCATGCGCGGTGGCGCGCACGAAGGCGACGGTGCGGGTTGCGTGGAAGCACTCGGCCCGGGCGGTGATCCGTTGGCCGGGCTTGGCTGCGCGCATGTATTCGATGCGCAGGTCCAATGTCGCCGTGCCCTTGGCGCCGGGATAGGACATCACTGCCGCCCCGCAACAGGTGTCCATCAGCGCCGAAACTGCCCCACCAGCAATGACCCCAGTTGACGGATCACCGACCAGTTCTTCGGCCCAGGGCATCGAGATGACCGCGCGGCCGTCACCGATTTCCTCCAGATGCATGCGCAGGGCGCGCGAATGCGGGATTGCCTCGATAAAGCGTTGAGCGGGGGTTGGGTCTGCCATCACCGGTCCTCTTGTCACTCCCTTAGCCATCGCGCGAAACCGGGGCGCAAGGCAAGGTCCACATTGCGGTGAAACGGCGGTTGCCTCGACGCGACGGGCGTCCTAACCTTGCAGCGGTTCCTTAACTGCGGGAGGCTCGGACCAGTCGATGAGCGACGCAAGGCTTTCCTTCAAGGACATGTGCGCGCGGTTCGAAGTCACGCCGCGAACCCTGCGCTATTACGAATACATCGAATTGTTGAAGCCGGAAAAAGAGGGGCGCAACCGCTTTTATGGCCCGCGGGAAGTGGCCCGCATGACGCTGATCCTGCGCGGTCGGCGGTTCGGCTTTGCGCTGGAGGAACTGCGCCAGTGGCTGCTGATTTACGAGACCCGAGGCACCAAGCCGCAGCTTGACGCCTTTGTGCTGATGGCCGACCGACAGCTCGATGAACTGGCGCGTCAACGCGACGAACTGGCAGTGACGATGGACGATCTGCGCTCGCTGCGTGACGAGGCCGCCCGGCTGTCGGAGAACAGCACATCGTGACCCAGCGTCAAGCCGGTTTCGTGACGCAGCGTCGCGGCTTACGTTAACGTCAACTCTCTTTCATCCTGTGTTCATCAGCCCCATGTGATGATGGGCAGCCCCAGCATTCAGCCGGGGCAGCCGCTGTTCGGGCGAGGATGGGATGACCAAAGATCTGATGACGATCCGCGACATGTGCAAGGCGTTCGACGTGACGCCCCGCACCTTGCGGTTCTACGAAGCCAAGGAACTGCTGACCCCGATCCGGGACGGGCAGAAACGCTATTACACAAGGCGCGAGCGGGGGCGGCTGAAACTGATCCTGCGAGGCAAACGGTTCGGCTTTGCGCTGGAGGAAATGCGCCAGCTGCTGAACCTTTACGACCGCGGCGATGCCCAGGGCGAGCAGTTGAAACGCACCGTCGCGGCGGCGCGTGAACGTCTGACCCAGATGGAACGCCAGCGTGATGAGTTGACTGAGGCGATCGACGAACTGCGCGCCCAGCTCGAGGCCGGGGCCGACGTGCTGTCGGCCTTCCGCCCAGACGCCGCCGAATAACGCCACTTTGCGCCGGGACCGCCCGTGCGCCCCACCGACTGGAGAGACCCGATGCCCAGCTATACCGCCCCCGTCAAGGACATGCAGTTCCTGCTGCACGACATGCTCAAGATCAGCGAAGCCACGATCCCCGGCTATGGCGACCTCGACCGCGACTTCACGCAGGCGATCCTCGACGAGGCCGCCAAGCTGGCGCAGGACGTGCTGGCGCCGCTGAACGCCGTGGGCGACACAGAAGGCTGTCGGCTGGAAAACGGCATCGTCCACACGCCCACCGGCTTCAAGGCAGGGTTCGAGGCGGTCAAGGAGGGCGGCTGGAACGGCCTCGACCTGCCTGAGGAATATGGCGGCCAGAACCTGCCTTATGTCATCGGCACCGCGGTGGGCGAGGTCTTTGTGTCGTCCAACATGGCCTTCAACATGTATCAGGGCCTGACGCATGGCGCGATCAACGCGATCCTAGCCTCGGCCAGCGACGAGCTGAAGGCGACCTATCTGCCAAAGATGGTGTCGCTGGAATGGACCGGCACGATGAACCTGACCGAGCCGCATTGCGGCACCGATCTGGGGCTGATCCGCACCAAGGCCGAACCGCAGGCCAACGGCAGCTATCGCATCACCGGGCAGAAGATCTTCATCTCGGCCGGCGATCACGACATGGCGGAAAACGTCATCCATCTGGTGCTGGCCAAGGCACCCGGCGGCGGCGAGGGCACCAAGGGCATCTCGCTGTTCATCGTGCCGAAGTTTCTGGTCAAGGCCGATGGCAGCCTCGGCCCGCGCAACGCCGTCTCGGTCGGGAAGATCGAGGAAAAGATGGGCATTCACGGCAATGCCACCTGCGTGATGAACTATGACGGCGCCTCGGGCTGGTTGGTCGGCGACCTGCACAAGGGCATGAAGGCGATGTTCATCATGATGAACGAGGCGCGCCTGGGCGTCGGCCTGCAGGGTTACGCGCAGGCCGAAGCCGCGTATCAGAACGCGCTGGCCTATGCCAAGGACCGGCTGCAGGGCCGCGCCGTCACCGGCACCCAGAACCCCGGCGGCAACGCCGATCCTTTGATCGTGCATCCCGACATCCGCCGCATGCTGATGGACCAGAAGAGCTTTGTCGAAGGGGCCCGTGCATTCACCTTCTGGGGGGCCCATCTGATCGACCGCGCGCACCGACTGGGCGACGCGCAGGCCGAAGGCCTGATCTCGCTGCTGACCCCGGTCATCAAGGGCTTTCAGACCGATGTCGGCTTTGCCATGACCGTGCAGGCGCAGCAGGTTTACGGCGGGCACGGCTATATCGAGGAATGGGGCATGTCGCAATTCGCCCGCGACGCCCGGATCGCCATGATCTATGAGGGCGCCAATGGCGTGCAGGCGCTGGATCTGGTCGGCCGCAAGCTGGCCGCCGAGGGCGGCAAACCGGCGATGGCCTTTTTCGAGATGGTCAAGACCTTCATCAAAGACAACGACGGAAACGAAGCGCTCAAGGGACCGTTCCTTGAGCCGCTCAAGGCTGCGTCCAAAGACCTGCAGACGGCGATGATGTTCTTCTTGCAGAACGCCGCCAAGGATCCGAACGCCGCCCTCGCCGGGTCCAGTGACTTCATGCACATGTTCGGCCATGTCTGCCTGGGGCTGATGTGGGCGATGATGGCAAAAACCGCCAGCGAGGCCTTGGCAGGCGGCACCTCTGACGCCACGTTTCATGAGACGAAACTGGCGACCGGGCGCTACTATATGGCGCGGCAACTTCCCGCGACGGCGCTGCACCTCGCGCGCATCCTCTCGGGCGCCGAGACGGTGATGGCCCTGAGCGCCGAGCAGTTCTGACAACCCCAAAAGGCGGCGCCCCCCGCGCCGTCCCCGCCCGGAGCGACGATGCCCAAACGCCTGCGCCTGACCCGCCGCTTTCCAGTCGCCATGACCGAAGACGGCTATCGCCGCCTGAAACGCTTTGCCGACGACGCCGGGCTCGACGAGGGCGAGGCGCTGTCGTTCCTCTTCGAGAACCTCGACAGCATCATGCACGCCGACAACCTCACCCACCGCCTCCGGCTGTTCAATTCGGAGCTCGAAGCCCGCAAACGCTGAAACGGCCTTGGGAGGGGCCTGCCGATGACGTTTCCCCTGCTGCCATCCCCCTGGATGACCGATGTGCATCGCATGCTCGCCGACATGACGCGCGGCTTTCTGACCGACGAATGGACACCGCATTTCGACCGCTGGCGCCAACAGGGCCAGATGGACCGCGACACGTGGAACCAGGCCGGGGCAATGGGTCTGCTCTGCGCCTCGATCCCTGAGGAATACGGCGGCGCGGGTGGCGATTTCGGCCATGAGGCGGTCATCATCATGGAGGCTGCGCGCGCCAACTTGGCCAGTTGGGGACACTCGATCCACTCGGGCATCGTCGCGCATTACATCCTCGCCTATGGCACCGAGGACCAGAAATCCCGTTGGCTGCCAAAAATGGCGCGCGGCGAGATGGTCGGCGCACTGGCGATGACCGAACCCTCGGGCGGCTCGGACGTGCAGGCGCTGAAAACCCGCGCGGTTCGGGATGGCAATGTCTATCGCCTGACCGGGGCGAAAACCTTCATCACCAACGGCCAGCACGCCAACTTGATTCTGGTTGCGGCCAAGACCGACCCCAACTCACGCGCCAAAGGCGTCTCGTTGGTCGCGGTGGAAACCGACACTGCCGAAGGCTTTACCCGCGGACGCAACCTGGAAAAGGTCGGCCTGAAGGCGGCGGATACCTCGGAACTCTTCTTTGACAACGTGCCGGTGCCGCCTGAAAACATCCTCGGCGGCGGAGAAGGCCAGGGTTTCTATCAGATGATGCGGCAACTGCCGCAGGAACGTCTGATTATCGGCTGCGGCGCGGTGGGAGCCATCGAAGGCGCCGTCGAACGCACCATCGCCTATTGCAAGGAGCGCCAGGCCTTCGGCAAACCGATCATCGACTTTCAAAACACCCGCTTCAAACTGGCCGAATGCAAGACGAATGCCGTCGTGGCGCGGACTTTCCTAGACAGCTGCATCAGTGCCCACCTAAAGGGGGAACTGACGGTCGAAATGGCCGCGATGTGTAAATACTGGCTCAGCGACCTGCAATGTCAGGTGCTGGATGAATGCGTGCAACTGCACGGCGGTTATGGCTTCATGCAGGAATACGCCGTGGCCGAGATGTGGACTGATGCGCGGGTACAGCGGATTTATGGCGGCACGAACGAGATCATGAAGGATCTGATCGGGCGGGGCCTGTGAGCGCGTCCCAGCATTTTGGTGTGAATATTCATCTTGCGAGGCATTCTCTCGCCAAACGGCAACAGGACTGACCCCATGACTGCAACCCTTTACTGCTTTGGCGAATCGGGCAATTCCTACAAGGCGGCGCTGACGATGGCGTTGGCGGGCCATGACTGGACCCCGCGCTATGTCGATTTTTTCAACGGCGAGGCCCGCAGCCCCGAATTCCGGCGCATCAACGTCATGGGCGAGGTGCCGGTTCTGGTCGAAGGCGACCTGACGCTGACCCAGTCGGGCGTGATCCAACTGCATGTCGCGCACCGCACGGGCAGGCTGGGGGGCACGCCCGACCAAGAGGCCGAGGTCCTGCGCTGGCTCCTGTGGGACAATCACAAACTCTCAAGCCAGGCGGGCACAACCCGGTTCTTGATGAACTTCCTGCCCGAGGACAAGCGCCCGCGCGAGGTGATCGCCTTCCAGCAGGGTCGGCTCAAGGCCGCTTACAGCGTACTCGACACCCATCTGTCCGGCCGCGACTGGATCGTCGGCGACGGCGTGACGCTGGCCGACACAGCCTGTTGCGGGTATCTCTATTACCCTGAACCCTTCGGTTTCGACCGCGCCGAATGGCCCAATATTCACCGCTGGCTGGACAATATAGCCGCCCTGCCCGGCTGGAAGCACCCCTATGACATGATGCCCGGCTCGCCCGCCGACCGGGTCAAGGCCTGAGGAGGACCTGATGACAGACGCCTATATCTATGACGCCGTGCGCTCGGTGCGCGGCAAGGGTCGCAAGGACGGCAGCCTGCACGAGGTCACCTCGGCCCGCCTGTCGGCCATCGTACTGAACGCGATCAAGGACCGCAGCGACCTTGACACCCGCGCGATCGAGGATGTGATCTGGGGCAACGTGACTCCGGTCGGCGAGCAGGGCGCATGCCTTGCGCGAACCGCTGTCCTGGCCTCGGATTTTGACGAATCCGTGCCCGGCGTCAGCATCAACCGCTTTTGCGCCTCGGGGATGGAGGCCGTGAACATGGCTGCCAACCAGGTGCGCGGCGGGGCCGGGATGGCCTATGTCGCCGGCGGTGTCGAATGCATGAGCCGGGTGCCGATGGGCAGTGACGGCGGCGCGATTGCCGTCGATCCGTCGATCGCCATCGACAATTATTTTGTCCCGCAGGGCATCAGCGCCGACATCATCGCAACGAAATACGGCTTTACCCGCGACATGGCCGATGCGCTGGCGGTGGAAAGTCAAAAGCGTGCGGCCGCGGCCTGGGCTGCGGGGCGTTTCGCGCGCTCGGTGATTACCGTCAAGGATATCAACGGCCTGACAATCCTCGACCATGACGAGTTCATCCGCCCCGGCACCGACATGCAAAGCCTTGGCGCGCTGAAACCCAGCTTCAAGGACATGGGCGAGGTGATGCCCGGCTTCGACAAGATCGCCTTGATGAAATATCCGGACCTCGAGCGCATCGAGCATATCCACCACGCCGGGAACTCCAGCGGCATCGTGGATGGCGCCGCCGCCGTGCTGATTGGCAACAAGGAATTCGGCGAGAAGTATGGCCTCAAGCCCCGCGCCCGCATCCGCGCCACTGCCAAGATCGGCACCGATCCGACGATCATGCTGACTGGCCCGGTTCCGGTGACGGAAAAGATCCTGCGCACCAGCGGCATGAGCATTTCGGACATCGACCTCTTCGAGGTGAACGAGGCCTTTGCCGCCGTCGTCATGCGTTTCATGCAGGCGTTTGACGTCGATCCGTCGGTCGTCAACGTGAACGGCGGGTCGATTGCGATGGGGCATCCGCTGGGTGCAACCGGGGCGATCATCATCGGCACGCTGCTCGACGAGCTGGAACGCACCGGCAAGGGCGTCGGTCTGGCGACGCTGTGCATCGGTTCGGGCATGGGTGCCGCGACGATCATCGAGCGGGTCTGAGGCGATGCCTGCGGCGGCATTCCGGGCCCTGAGCGAGGCATTGACCAAGGCGCTGCTGAGCGGCGACCTCGGGCTTTACCGCATGGTTTTCCGGTTGCCGCTGCGCATCGAGGCGCGCAACAGTGAGGCCTATGTCATCCGTGACGAGGCCGACCTGCAGCGCGACTTTGACCTCTATCGCATCGCGATCATCGCCAACGGGGTGACAGATTTCGACCGCCGCATCATCAGCATCGAAACGATCCAACCGGACAGCGCGCGAATCTGTGTCGAGATGAACATCCTGCACAACGCCGAGCGGATCGTGCAGCCGTTCCAGTCGCGCTTTACCATGCAGTTGGTGGGCGATGACTGGCGGATTACCGCGATCGAAAGCGCCCCGGGCCACATTCGCTGGACTCTGGGCGAGGCCCCGCTCGACGGCCGCGACCTCGATTGACCAAAGCGCCGGTGCAGCCCGGCTGGACGGAGACCGACCATGACGTTTGACCACAGCGAGACAGGTTGATGCCCAAGATCGATATCGACGCTGCCCCGCTTCGCAGCAGCAGCATCTACCCGCAACCCTATGCCGCGCAGATGGCCGGGCGCTCGTCGCGGCGTTTGGGCGATCTGGCCGGGCTGACGCAATTCGGCGTCAACATCGTCTATCTGGAACCGGGCGCCGTGGCCTCGCTGCGGCACTGGCACCTGAACGAGGATGAATTCGCCATCGTGCTGACCGGCACTTTGGTGCTGGCCGAGGATACCGGCGAGACGCTGATGGCGCCAGGTGATTGTGCTGCTTGGAAGGCTGGCGTGCCGGTCGGCCACCGGTTCGAGAACAGGTCCGGCGAAAAGGCCAGTTTCCTGGTGGTCGGCACCAAGTCACCAGCCGAGGTGGCGACCTATACCGAGGTCGACATGAAAATTCACATCGAGCCCGGCAAGGCCCGATTCACCTATCACGATGGCAGCGATTGGGCCGGGGCCCGCGATCTGCCCAAGGGAGAGAGCAAATGACCGAATTCCACTATGCCACCGACGCCGAGGGCATCGCGACGATCACCTGGGACGTGCCCGGCAAGTCGATGAACGTGATGTCGTTCGAAGGCCTGCAAGAACTGGACACCGCGATTGACCGCGCGTTGGCCGACCCGGCCGTCAAAGGGGTGGTCATCACCTCGGGCAAGGCAGACTTCGCCGGAGGCATGGACCTGAACGTGCTGGCCGAGATGCGCAGTGCCGCCGGGGCCAACCCCGCGCAAGGCCTGTTCGACGGAATCATGTCGATGCACAAGCTGCTCAGAAAGATCGAACGCGCAGGCATGGACGCCAAGACGCAAACCGGCGGCAAGCCGATTGTCGCAGCACTGCCTGGCACCGCGATGGGCATTGGCCTGGAACTGCCGTTGGCCTGTCACCGTATCATCGCCGCCGACAACCCAAAGGCGCAAATCGGCTTGCCCGAAATCAAGGTCGGCATTTTCCCCGGCGCCGGTGGCACGACCCGGCTGGCCTGGAAACTTGGCGCGATGGCGGCGGCCCCGCTGCTGCTGGAAGGCCGTGCCAATGACCCGAAAAAGGCCAAGGCCGCCGGAATCATCGACGAGGTGGTGCCCGCCGACCAATTGCTCAACGTCGCCCGTGCCTGGGTGCTGGGCGCCAAACCCGCGGATCTGGTGAAACCCTGGGACCAGAAGGGCTATAAGGTGCCTGGCGGCACGCCCTATCACCCCGCCGGTTTCCCGATTTTCGTGGGTGCCTCGGTCATGGTGCATGCGAATACCTGGGGCGTCTATCCGGCCGCCAAGGCCCTGCTCAGCGCGGTTTATGAGGGGCTGCAGGTGCCCTTTGACACCGCGCTCAAGATCGAGGCGCGCTATTTCACCAGCGTGATGATGAACCCTTCGTCCAGCGCGATGATCCGCAGCCTGTTCGTCAACAAGGGTGCGCTGGAAAAGGGCGCCAACCGTCCCGCCGTGCCGGATGAAAAGGTCAAGAAGGTCGGCGTGCTGGGCGCCGGGATGATGGGCGCCGGTATCGCCTATGTCAGCGCCAATGCGGGCATCGAGGTGGTGCTGATCGATTCGACTCAGGACGCGGCGGACAAGGGCAAGGCCTATTCCACCGGCATTCTGGACGGAGCGATCAAGAAAGGCCGCGGCACCGAAGAGAAAAAGGCGCAGGTGCTGGGCCGCATCACCGCGACCACCGATTACGCGCTGCTCGACGGTTGTGACCTGATCGTCGAGGCCGTGTTCGAAGACCCGGCCATCAAGGCCGAAGTGACGAAAAAGGCCGAAGCCGTGATCCCCGCGACGGCGATCTATGCGTCGAACACCTCGACCCTGCCGATCACCTCGCTGGCCCGCGCGTCCAGTCGGCCAGAGCAGTTCATCGGCATCCACTTCTTCTCGCCCGTGGACAAGATGATGCTGGTCGAGATCATCAAGGGCGCGCAAACCGGCGAGCGTGCGGTGGCCAAGGCGCTGGATTTCGTCCGCCAGATCCGCAAGACACCGATCGTCGTCAACGACGCGCGCTTCTTTTATGCCAACCGCTGCATCATCCCCTATATCAATGAGGGTATGCGCATGGTGGCCGAAGGTGCCGCGCCCGCGCTGATCGACAATGCCGCGCGTCTGCTGGGCTTTCCGGTCGGCCCGCTGCAACTGGTCGATGAAACGTCGCTCGACCTCGGTGCCAAGATCGCCAAGGCGACCAAGGCGGCGATGGGCAACGATTATCCCGATGACGCCGTCGACGAGGTGGTGTTCTGGATGGTCGCGCAGGGCCGGCTGGGCCGCAAATCCAAGGCCGGGTTCTTTGACTATGACGCCAATGGCAAGCGGCTGGGCTATTGGCCCGGTCTGGCCGAGCAATATGCACGGGTCGACGGCACGGCGCTGGATGAGGTCAAGAACCGGCTGATGATGGCGCAGGTGCTCGAAGCCGTGCGCGCACTGGAAGAGGGCGTGCTGGAGGACATCCGCGAGGGTGACGTCGGCGCGATCCTCGGCTGGGGCTTTGCCCCGTGGTCGGGTGGGCCCTTTGGCTGGCTCGACATCATCGGCGCGGCCAAGGCCGTGGCCATCTGCGACGACCTTGAGGCGCGGTTTGGCGCCCGGTTCAAGGCCCCCGCCCTGCTGCGCGACATGGCCGCCAAGGGGCAGAGCTTCTATGGCCCGAACGCCGTCAAGGTCGCCTGAGGCCCGGTGAAAAATGAACGCCGCGACCGGTTTTACCCGGTCGCGGCGTTTTTGTTTGCAGCGTCAGGGGTCAACGACCGCTGTGCATCGCCGCAACCAGCTTGCGGCCCTGCATGTCGGTCAGGCGCTGATAACAGCCGCGCGACCCGGTGCTCATCATCTCGTCGATGCCGCGCACCCGTTCGACACGGTCCGCCGGGCAATGCACCAGCAGCGTGCCATTGGCATAGACCACTTCATCGCCTTCGAACTCCAGCGTCACCACGGTGACCTCGCGCTGCGGCGGCACGCGGGTAATGCCCTTGTAACCATCCAGAACCCCGGCTGAAACCAGCATGAAGGGGTCGCCATACATCGCCTCGGCCTCGTCCGATTCGATGAGCACGGCCTGTTCCGGCATCAAGGTCATCTCGGTGCGGTTGCCCAGCGCGCGCATCGGCACCAGCAGCGGCCACACCGAACGGGGAGCCTCGGTTTCGGCGGTCCAGAGCGTGCTGATCCGCACCGCACGCAGCGGGCGCATCCCGTTGTCAAAGGTCACCACCCGGTCGCCGGTGCGCAGATCCTCGATCGGCTGCCAGCCCAGTTCGGTGGCCACCAGCGTTCCCGCAATCAAGCCGCCTGCCATCTGGCCAAAGTCGTGTTGCCCCAGCGCCGAGCCGATCACGTCGATCCTCTCGCCGGCAAACAGATTGCTGCGGTCCGAAAACGAATAAGGGAGATACTGCCCCCGATTACCGACGCCACCCATCAATCCGTGCAACATGGCTCTGTCCTTTCGTGAACCTGCCTTGCTTTCGATGGGTCCATACAACCGCCGGGAGGTGGCGAAGACGGGGAACAAGTGTGAAAAATTCTAGGTATTTTCCCCCCTCGTGTTTCCGCCCCGAACACAATGGGGCACCTTGCCCCCCCAATTGTGGCAAACGCCAAGGTCGCACCGATTGGTGCGCTAACGGCAACTAACAGGACAGGCTCAGCGGCGACGCAGCGCGATCATCGCCCCAGCGGCAACAATCAGCCCCATTCCCAGCACTGCCAGCGGGGAAATCACCTGCCCCCAGAGCAGCCAGCTCCACCCGGCCGAGATCGGCAGGATGATGTATTCGAACACCGAAACCCGGCTGGCCTCGGCAAGTTGATAGCCGCGCACCATCAACCCTACGGCGATCATCGAGCCGAAAGCCTGTACAAAGGTCCAGTAGAGGAACCCGCCCGACGGCCAAACCCAGCCGCGCAGGATGAAACCGTCGGCGCCCGGTGGCACCTCGGGCGCCCAGATCGCCAGCACCGCCAGCCCCAGCGACCCGGCGACGCCAAGGCCCAGAAAGAAGCCCAGCGTCAGGGTCGCGGCGCTTTCGCCTCCACACCATTCGCGGGTGGCCAGATTGCCCATCGCATAAAGTGCGCCGCCGATCACCGGAAACACCGTGGACCAGCCCAACGGCGTTTCCCCCCCCGGCTGCAGTACCAAGAGCACCCCAACAAAGCCCAAAGCCACCGCTGCAATCCGAACCGGACCCAGCGCATGACCGAACAGAAACCGCGAGAACAACAGCACGAAGATCGGCGCGGTGAACAGCCCGGCCGCCGTTTGCGCCACGGTCAGAAACGCCAGGCAGCCGAAATAGACCAGCATCGCCAGCGTATGAATCGCCGACCGCGCCACCACCCGGCCCAGATTGACCGGGCGCAACACCAGAGAAAACGGCAGAGCCGCCAGCCCGAACAGCACCGCCGCCATGGCCGAGCGCATCGCATGGAACTGCCAAAGCCCGCCTTCCTCGGCAATGACGATGACGTAATTGTCGGTATAGCCGATGATCACCGCATAGGTGACGATCGCCGCCAGCGCCGCCAGCGTGCGATTCCCTACCACCGCGGCGGCATTGTTCGTCGTCATGGCCAAGGCCCCTTTTCGGCGGCCCCGTCTGCCGCCAATATGGCGAACCAGAAGCGACAGGGCTTTGCAAGGGGGATACGATGGGTTGGCTTGCCGATGAATCCGGACTGGAGAAATGTGCGGCCAATCATGTGCCGCTGACCCCGCTGTCCCACTTGCGGCGCGCCGCCGATATCTTTGCATCGCGCGAAGCGCTGGTCTATGGCAGCCAGCGCTGGACCTATGCGCAGTATCACGCCCGCATATCGCGCCTTGCCTCGGCGCTGGCCGGGATGGGGGTGCGGCCGGGCGATGTCGTGGCGACCCTGTTGCCCAACGTCCCTTCACATGCCGAGGCACATTTCGGCGTGCCCGCCTGCGGCGCGATCCTGAACGCGATCAACACCCGCCTCGATCTGGACACCGTCGCCTATATCTTCGAGCACGGCGGCGCCAAGGTCGCGCTGGTCGATTCGGCGCTGGTGGAACTGGCCGAGCGGGCCTGTATCATCATCGGCGGCGGGCCGGTGATCGTCGAAGTTCCCGACCTGCAAGCCGGGATTGCCGCCACCGGCCGCCATCTGACCTATGAGGACCTGCTGGCGCAAGGCGACCCCGCCGCGCCATGGGTGATGCCGCAGGACGAATGGGAATCGCTAGCGCTCAACTACACCTCGGGCACCACAGGCCGGCCAAAGGGCGTGGTCTATCACCACCGCGGCGCCTATCTCAGCACGCTCAGCCAGCCGATTTCCTGGCGCATGGCGTTGTATCCGCGCTATCTGACCATCGTGCCGATGTTCCATTGCAACGCCTGGTGCCACCCTTGGATGATTCCGGCGCTCGGCGGCGCGGTGATCTGCCTGCGCGACATCACCGCGCGCGGCGTCTATCAGGCCATCGCGAACGAAGGTGCCACGCATTTCGGCGGCGCCCCCATCGTGTTGAACGCGATCATCGCGGCACGGCCCGAGGAACGCCTTCGCTTTGACCATACCGTCGAGGTCTTTACCGCTGGCGCCCCTCCCCCCGCCGCGACGCTTGCCGCCATCGAGCCCCTCGGTTTCAACGTCACCCAGGTCTACGGCCTGACCGAAACGTATGGCCCCGCCACCGAATGCACATGGCACGAGGGCTTCGACACCCTGCCACCTGAGGACCGAGCCGCCGTCAAGGCCCGCACCGGCGTCCTGATGCCCTTCATGGAGGAGATCCGCGTCGTCGATGCCGCAGGCGCCCCAATCCCCCGTGACGCCGCCGCGCTGGGCGAAATCGTGCATCGCGGCAATGGCGTGATGAAGGGCTATTTCCGCAACCCCGAGGCCACGCGCGAGGCCTTCAAGGGCGGACATTTCCACTCGGGCGACATCGCCTTTGTCCATCCCGACGGCTATATCAAGATCGCCGACCGCGCCAAGGACATCATCATCTCGGGCGGCGAGAACGTCAGTTCGGTCGAGGTCGAAGGCGCGCTGGCCCATCACCCTGCCGTCTCGCTGGTTGCGGTGGTGGCAAAACCTGACGAGAAATGGGGCGAGGTGCCCTGTGCCTTTGTCGAACTGAAAGCCGGGATGCAGGCCACCGAGGCCGAACTCATCGCCTTTTGCCGCGAGCGTCTGGCCGGATTCAAGACACCAAAGCGGGTGGTCTTTCATGAACTGCCGAAAACCTCGACCGGAAAGATCCAGAAGTTCGAACTGCGGGCGCTGGCCAAGTCCCTGTAAAGATACCTCTTCCTTGCTTTTCAAGTATCCTCAGGGGGATAAATAGCCGCAGGCCAGAGGGGGCGGAATGCCCCCTGCCTTGCCCGGTGGCCGAACGCCCCCGCCCGCCCGGTTCACCAAAAGGGCCTTTAATCCTGCAGCCGCCCCGTGGGGTGGTCGCCCTCACCCGCGAAGCGCGCCACCAACCGCGCACGCGCCTCGGGCAGCGCGCGATTGCCCAGCGTCGGGGCCAGAACCTCGTGCAGGAAATGCCCGGTTGTGCGCAGCCCCTCGGCCATTTGCGCCCGGCTTTCCGGGCTGGTCGCGTCCAGCAGCAGCCGTGGCAATGGCAACAGCCGGTCCACCCAACGCCCCGCCGCTTCGGCGCTCACCGCCCGCCCGCTGCGCGGCGAGACATAGGCCAGCCCGTCAACGTCGCCGCTGACCGCGCAGGCGCTCAGATCGAGGCCATAGCCAGTTTCATCCAACAGCACCCGCTCCCACAGCAGATAAACCCCCAGCCAGGGATCACCTGCCGCCAGCCGGTCAAACAGCACCCCGGTCACTGCATGCAGGCGCGGGTGGGGGTCATGGTCGGGCAGTGCGAACACCGTCAGTGCACAGGCCGCGTTCAACGCCGTCAGCCGCTCGGCATCGGGCATGATGGCCCCTGCCCGACTGCGCAGCGGCTCGACGGTGAAATGCCCCAGTTGATCCTCGAGCCTCGCGCGCCAGTTCAGCCGCAGCTCGTTGCCAGGCTGCAGCACCGGCGCCAGCCGTCGCCCCGATCCGCCGCGCACCACGCCACGGCGGATGCCGTGCCCGGCCGTCAGCACCTCGATGAGCGCGGCGTTTTCGCCCTGCGGCCGGGCGGTCAGAAGGATGCCGTCGCCCGTCCAGTCCATGGCGTCACAGCGCCCGCCAGCCGATGTCGCGCCGACAGAACCCGCCCGGCCAGTCGATAGCCTCCACCATCGCATAGGCGCGGGCATGGGCCTGCGCCAGCGTCGCGCCACGCGCCGTCACCGTCAGAACCCGGCCGCCGACCGCCAGCACCTGCCCCTGATCGGCGCGGGTTCCGGCATGAAAGACCATGTGGAAACTGTCCTCGGGCAGCGCATCCAATCCTCTGATCGCGCTGCCTTTTTCATAGGTTCCGGGATAGCCCTTCGCCGCCATCACCACGGTCAATGCGTGGTCATCCGCCCAGTTGACACGGGCCTCGGCCAGCCGCCCCTCGGCACAGGCGAGCATCAGGTCCAGCACCTGCGCGCCCAGCCGCATCATCAGCACCTGACATTCCGGATCGCCGAAGCGCGCGTTGTATTCGACCAGCCGGGCACGGCCATCGGCGATCATCAACCCGGCGTATAGCACCCCCTGATAGGGCGTGCCGCGCCGCACCATCTCGGACATGCAGGGCCGCACGATCTGGTCGAGCGCTTGCTTTGCGATACCATCACTCAGCACCGGCGCGGGCGAATAGGCCCCCATGCCGCCCGTGTTGGGCCCGGTATCGCCGTCACCCACGCGCTTGTGGTCTTGCGCGGTGCCGATGGGCAGACAGGTCTCGCCATCGACGAGAACAAAGAACGAGGCCTCCTCTCCCTGCATGAATTCCTCGATCACCACCTCGGCGCCCGCCGCACCGAAATCGCTGAACACGCTGTCGACGCCCGCCAGTGCCTCATCGAGGGTCATCGCCACGATGACCCCCTTACCTGCCGCCAGCCCGTCCGCCTTGATGACAATCGGCGCGCCCTGTGCCTGCACATAGGCCCGCGCCGCAGCCGCATCGGTAAATCGCGCCCAGGCCGCCGTCGGTGCCCCCGCCGCGTCGCAGATTTCCTTGGTGAAACGTTTCGAGGCTTCCAGCCGTGCCGCCTCGGCCGAGGGGCCGAAACACAGGATCCCCGCCAGACGCAGCGCATCGGCCACGCCGGCCGCCAGGGGCGCCTCTGGTCCGATCACGACGAAATCGACGGCGTTCTCCTCGCAAAAGATCACCACCTGCGCGCCGTCCTCGGGGTTCAGCGTGGCGCATTCGGCCAGTTGAGCGATCCCGGCGTTGCCTGGCGCGACGATCAGCCGGTCGCATTTCGGGTTCTGTTTCACCGCCCAAGCGAGCGCATGTTCCCGCCCGCCGCCACCGAGGATGAGAATGTTCATGGGGCCATCCCTTTGCACCTTTGAGGGCCTTCTAGGGGCTTGGACGGGACGGGGCAAGGTCTGGCGGCAACCGGCGCAGGGCAGCGCTGCCCTCCTCGGCCTGACGGCCTCAACCCCCGGAGTATTTGTCGGCTAGACGAAAGGGGCCGGCAAACACGGCTTTCGCCCGCGGCTGCAGGGCGCTAGAATCCCTTCATGGACCTGATCGACGACGACACCCCCACCCCAAAGGGCAATGCCCATGAGTTCACCGTCTCCGAGATCTCGGGGGCGGTCAGGCGGGTGATCGAGGGGGAATTCGCCCGCGTCCGCGTGCGTGGCGAGGTGGGTCGCGTGGTGCTGGCGCGCACCGGGCATCTCTATTTCGACCTCAAGGATTCGAATGCGGTAATTGCCGCGGTGTCGTGGAAGGGCCAGGTCGCCCGCATGACCGTGCGGCCCGAGGAGGGGATGGAGGTCATCGCCACCGGCCGCCTGACCACCTTTGCGCCGCAGTCGAAATATCAGCTTCAGGTGGACAACGTCGAGCCCGCCGGGGCGGGTGCGCTGATGGCGATGCTGGCGGCGCGCAAAGAAAAGCTGGGCGCCGAGGGGCTGTTCGACGCCGCGCGCAAGCGGTCGATCCCCTATCTGCCGCTGGTGATCGGGGTTATCACCTCGCCGCAGGGGGCGGTGATCCGCGACATCCTGCACCGACTGGCCGACCGGTTCCCGCGCCGGGTGATCGTCTGGCCGGTGGCGGTGCAGGGCGAACGCTGCGCGCCCGATGTGGTGCGGGCGATCAAGGGCTTCAACGCGCTGGCGCCGGGGGGGCAGGTGCCGCGGCCCGATGTGCTGATCGTGGCGCGTGGCGGTGGCTCGATCGAGGATCTCTGGGGCTTCAACGATGAGGCAGTGGTGCGGGCCGCGGCAGCCAGCGATATCCCGCTGATTTCCGCCGTCGGGCACGAAACCGACACCACGCTGATCGACTTTGCCGCCGATCTACGCGCGCCTACGCCGACAGCAGCGGCAGAGCTGGCGGTGCCGGTACGCGCCGATTTGCTGGCGCAGGTCGCCGGGCTGGGTGCCAGGCTGGAGCGCAGCGGCAAGGGCGCGGTGCAAGGGCGCGATCAGCGGCTGCGCGACCTGTCACGCGCACTGCCCCGGCCCGAGACCCTGCTGGCGGTACCGGTGCAGCGGCTCGACCGCGCGAGCGACCGCTTTGCGGGTTCGCTGCGAGCGCTGGCCGCACGCAAGTCGCTGGACCTCAACCGCGCCAGCGCTGGAATGCGGCCGGGCACGCTGCGCGAACGGCTGGAGCGGCGGGCCGAGGCACTGACCCGCGTTGCGATGCGGCTGACGCCCTCGCTGGGCGGCACGCTGACTCGCAAGGGCGAACGGCTGAAGGCGTTGCGGCTGTCATCGCTGGCGATCCGCGCCGCGTTGAACCGCGAGGCGCCCAGACCGGGGCAACTGGCAGCGCGCGCCGAGGCGGCGATGCGGCTGCGGCTGGCACGGGCGGGCGACCGGCTGGCCTCGCTCGAACGGCTGCGGCTTTCACTGGGCTACCCCCAGACGTTGGCTCGCGGCTTTGCCGTGCTGCGCGGCATCGACGGGGCGGCGCTGACCAGCACCGACCGCGCACGAGCGGCCGGGCAGTTCAGCGTCGAGATGGCCGATGGTGCGATGGACGCCATGGCACTGGCAGCCCCGCCCCGCCCGCGCAAGCGCGGCGGCGGGCCAGGGACGGACCAGGGCTCGCTGTTTTGAGGCGCGTTCAGTCCTGCGCGGCGAGCCAGTGTTCGGCGTCAAGCGCAGCCATGCAGCCCATGCCAGCCGAGGTGACGGCCTGACGATAGGTATGGTCGGTCAGGTCGCCCGCGGCAAAGACCCCTTCGACCGAGGTGCGCGTCGAGCCAGGCTCAACCCAGACATATGCCCCCGAGTGCAGTTTGAGCTGGTCCTTGACCAACTCCGATGCGGGCGCGTGACCGATGGCGACAAAGAACCCCTCACAGGGCACGGTCTGCTCGGCGCCGGTGTTGACGTCGTGCAGTCGAACGCCGGTAACGCCGGGCGGGTTCTGCGTGCCTTCGATTTCGGCGATCTCATGGTTCCAGATCACCGAAATCTTTGGGTGCTTGAACAGGCGGTCCTGCATGATCTTTTCGGCGCGCAGGCTGTCACGGCGGTGAACCAGCGTGACCTTCGAGGCGAAGTTGGTCAGGAAGAGCGCCTCTTCGACGGCAGTATTGCCGCCGCCGACCACGACAATTTCGCGCCCGCGATAGAAGAAGCCGTCACAGGTGGCACAGGCCGAGACGCCAAAGCCCTTGAACGCCTCTTCGCTGGGGATGCCCAGCCATTTCGCTTGCGCGCCGGTCGCCAGAATCACCGCGTCAGCGGTATAGATGGTGCCGCTGTCGCCAGTGGCGGTAAACGGGCGGCGCGACAGGTCAAGGTTGGTGATGATGTCGGTGATGATCTCAGCGCCCATCTCGCGGGCATGGTGCTCCATGCGGAGCATCAGGTCCGGGCCCATGACCGAGGCGTCTCCAGGCCAGTTCTCGACGTCGGTGGTGATCGTCAACTGCCCGCCCGGCTGCATGCCCTGCACCAGCAGCGGCTGCAGCATGGCGCGCGAGGCATAGACAGCGGCGGTGTAACCCGCGGGGCCAGAGCCGATGATCAGAAGGCGGGTGTGACGGGGATCGGGCATGACGGGCTCCAGAAATATTCGCTTTCCAGCATGTAAGCGCGGGGCAGCGAACTGCAAGGGGTCGCGACGGTCCTAGCCGCCCGCTCACGGGCTGGCAAGCGCCCGTTGCGCCCGGATATTGCCGAGTTGCGAAAGATTATTGCGCATTCGGGGTTTCACGCCTACACAAGCGCAAACCTTCAGGGAGGTCCGCCGCAATGCCCGGCGCCAAACTCGACCCCATCGACCGCATGATCCTGGCCGAATTGCAGGCCGATGGCCGCATGACCAACGTGGAACTGGCCAAACGGGTGGGGATTTCCGCGCCCCCCTGCCTGCGCCGCGTGCGCACGCTGGAAGAGGCTGGATATATCCGTGGCTACCACGCACAGGTCGATGTCCGCGAACTGGGGTTTGAGGTGCAGGTCTTTGCCATGGTGCGGTTGCACCGGCAAAACGAGGCCGACCTGCGCGCCTTCGAAGACCGCTGCCGTGCCTGGTCACTGGTGCGCGAGTGCCACATGCTGAACGGCGAGATCGACTTCATCCTGAAATGCGTGGCGCCGGATCTGAGCACTTTCCAGTCCTTCTTGACCGAGGATCTGCTGGCCGCCGACAACGTGGCCAGCGTCAAGACCTCCTTGGTGATCCGCTGCGCCAAGGATGAGCCGGGCGTGCCCTTCGACGTGCTCGAAGCGCGCTATCACCGCGACGCCTGAGGGGTTTTGCCCATCGGCCGGTATCCTGACGGGCCTTTGCCATGAGGCGACTCTGGTGAGGCGGGCGCGCGCGGCCCCCTTGCCCCGGTGTCAGTCCGCGAGACGGCGCAGGATAGTGATCCAGGTCTCGCCATAGCGGCGCTGATCGAGGGTTTCGAACCCCGCCGGGCCGGACTGCGGGGCGTTTTCCTCCCACACCACCACGGCGCCCGGCGCCAGCCAGCCGCCTGTCAGCGCCGAGGCCAGCGCGCGCGGCCCCAGCCCCTTGCCATAGGGTGGGTCGAGAAAGATCAGGCCAAAGGACGGGCCGCGGTTTTCACCCAGATCGGTGGCATCGCGGCGAAAAAGCTGGGTGGTGCCCATCGCGCGCAATTTCTCGATATTGGCACGGATCAGGGCGCGGGCGGCAATGCCATCATCGACCAGCGTTGCCACAAGGGCCCCGCGCGACAGCGCCTCGAGCCCCAGCGCCCCGGTGCCGGCAAAAAGGTCGAGCACCCGCTGTCCGCGCACCAGATCGCCCCATTTGCCCTGGCAGAGCACGTTGAACAGCGCCTCGCGCACGCGGTCCGAGGTGGGGCGCAGATGAGCCAGCGGGTCGCCTGCGCCGACCTCGGCCAATTGCGTGCCCCGGTGTGTGCCGCCAACGATCCTCATGCCAGCAGGGTCTTCAACTCGGTCGCCGGGTCGGCCAGCGCCGCCGTATCGGGAGTTTTCCCCATTTCCAGCAAGCGCTTGCCGACCATATAGGCGCGCGGGTCGTTCAGCGCATCGACAGCGAGGAACACTCCGTCCCGGAAATACCAGTGGCTGCGCGCGGCGCCGACGGTCCGCGTCACGACGCGGTCATAGCCGGTGTTGAGCCCCGCGATCTGCAGTTTCATGTCATACTGGTCCGACCAGAACCACGGCATCGGGACATAGGCCTTGGCCGCGCCCAGCATGTTGGCGGCCACGGCCTCGGCCTGATCGATGGCGTTCTGCACGCTTTCCAGCCGGATGCGGGCGCCGCGATAGACAAAGCTGGCGCAGTCGCCCGCCGACCAGATTGCCGGGTCCGAGGTGCGACCGAAGTCATCAGTGGCAATGCCGTTGTCGATCACCAGCCCGGCTTGCCGCGCCAGCGCGTCACCAGGCGTGATGCCGATGCCGACAATGACGAAATCCAGCGGCAGATGGCTGCCATCGGCCAGATCGGCGCCGGCCACCCGGCCCTCACCGGTGAGGCGGGTCAGGCCCAGACCCTCGCGAATGGTCACGCCGTGCGACGCATGCAGCGCGCGCATGGCATCCGCGGTTTCGGGCGCAGCGACGCGGCCGAGGATACGCGGCGCGGCCTCGATCAGCGTCACGACAAGTCCCTTTTTCGCTGCCACCGCTGCCGCCTCGAGGCCGATATAGCCGCCGCCGACGATCAGCACACGGCGACCGGCCACGAATTCCGGCGCCATGGCGTCGATGTCGCTGAGCCGACGCACGCCGTAAACCCCGGCCAACTCGCCGCCGATTGCCGCAGGCAGGCGGCGCAGGTCGGCGCCGGTGGTCAGTGCGAGTTGGTCATAGCCGATCGCCTCGTCGCCCAGCCACACCTGTTTTGTGGCCCGGTCGATGCGGGTAACCGGGGTGGCCGTGCGCAGGGTGATTTTTTGTTCGACATACCAAGCTGGGGTGCGCAGAAACAGCCGCTCCAGATCCATCTCGCCCATCAGGTATTTTTTTGACAGTGGCGGGCGCTGGTAGGGCGGCGCGGTCTCGTCGCCGACCAGCGTCACGTCGCCCGCATAGCCCAGCGCGCGCAGTTTGGCGACCAGCGCCGCCCCGGCCTGCCCGGCCCCCACCACCACGATTCCCGCCATCGACCACTCCCGTCTTGCAATCCGCGACGCAGCACTGGATCGTGCGCGCAAGGGCGTTATATCGCACCCGATCGGCCAAACCCAGACCAGGAGACCATGTTCATGACCATTTCCGAAGGCTCGCGCCTGCCCGATGCTACGCTCGTCAAGATGGGCGCCAATGGCCCCGAGCCTGTCAGCGTCAAGGACCTGACTGCCGGGCGCAAGGTGGTGATCTTTGCGGTGCCGGGGGCCTTTACGCCGACCTGTCATTCCGCCCATGTGCCCGGTTTCATCGCCGCGCGCGAGGCGTTGGCCGCCAAGGGCGTCGATGAGATCATCTGCATTTCGGTCAATGACGCGCATGTCATGCGCCATTGGGGCGAGGCCACCGGTGCAACGGCCGCCGGAATCACCCTGCTGGCCGACGGTATGGGCGAGTTCACCGAGAAGATGGGCATGGTCTTTGACGCCGCTGTCGTCGGGATGAAGGGCCGTTCGAAGCGTTACGCAATGATGGTCGAAGACGGGGTCATCAAGGTCTGGCACCCGGAAACCACGCGCGGCTGCGAGGTTTCGGGCGGCGCAGCGATGGTCGCCGCGCTGTAAGGCAGCGGGGGTGGGGTAAAACCCCACCCTTCAGACCCTCGGATTGACGCGTGCGCATTCGCCCGGCGCCCGCAAGGTGGGGTGAAACCCCACCCTACCGGAGAAAATTGTCCATCGCCTGCGCCAGGGCCTGATCGAGTTCGGTCAGCCCCTGTGCGTCATGCGTGGTCAGCGTTACTTCGACGCGGTTCCAGACATTCGACCATTCCGGGTGGTGATCGAGCTTCTCGGCCTCCATCGCCACCCGTGTCATCCAGCCAAAAGCCGCGCTGAAATCCTTGAAGCGAAAGGATTTGACCAGCGCCTCACGCCCTTCTGCCAGCGCCCAGCCTGCCGCCGACGCCTCGGCCAGCAGCGCCTCGCGCGCCTCACCCTCCAGCCTCTTGGGACGCGCCATCAGCCCTGATCCTTGGCGATCCCGGCCAACCGCGCAGGGCGGTCCTTGAGCCGGTCCCAATAGGCAACAAAGCTGGGCCGTTCGGGCATTGTCTTGAACATCATGCCCCAGCCGACCTGACTGCCAACATAGACATCCGCAGCGGTAAAGCGGTCCCCGGCGATATACGGGCTGGCCAGCAGCCGCTGTTCCAGCACCGCGATGGCATCGTCATACGAGCCATAGCCGACCATGCCCTTGCGCTCGGGCGGGATGATGAAACCAAGGGTGTTGTTGACCACCGCCGCCTCGATCGGCCCGGCGGCAAAGAAAAGCCAGCGGTAATAGGCGGCGCGCTCGGACGGGGTTGGCGCCAGCCGCGCCTGCGGAAAGGCCTCGGCCAGATAGGCGCAGATCGCCGCGACCTCGGTCACCACTTGCCCGGCATGCACGATGGCGGGCACCTTGCCCATCGGGTTGATCGCCAGATAGTCGGGCGATTTCATCGTGGTGCCATAGTCGAGCACATGCGTCACATAGGGTTGCCCGGTCTCTTCCAGCATCCAGCGAGCAATGGCACCGCGTGAGCGGGGGTTGGTGTAGAAGTCTATCATTCCGCCTCCTCAGGGGTTCGCCCGCGCCGGAACGGGCCGCAGGTTTCCAGTAGCGTCATCTCATCGCCGATTGCCGCCGCCTCGGCCGCCAGATAGTCGGCCACTGCCGTCTGGAACCGGGGATCGGTGAACCAGTGCAGCGAATGCACGGCGGCGGGCAAATAGCCGCGCGCCAGTTTGTGTTCGCCCTGCGCGCCGGCCTCGACCCGGGCCAGCCCATGCGCCAACGCCCAGTCGATCGCCTGATGATAGCACAGTTCGAAATGCAGGCAGGGGTGATCTTCGATACAGCCCCAATAGCGGCCAAAGAGCGTATCCTGCCCAATGAAATTCAGCGCCCCGGCCACCGGACGGCCCTCGCGTTCGGCCAGCACCAACAGGACGTCATCGGCCATCGAGCGGTGAATCCGGTCAAAAAAATCACGAGTCAGATAGGGACGCCCCCATTTGCGGCTGCCGGTGTCCTGATAGAAAGTCCAGAAGGCATCCCAATGCTGCGGCTGCAACTGATCGCCGGTCAGCGCGCGGATCGTTCCGCCGAACCCCTGCGCGACGGCGCGTTCGCGACGGATCGCCTTGCGCTTGCGCGACGACAGCGCGGCGAGGAAGCCCTCGAAATTGCCAAAATCCGCGTCAACCCAATGATATTGCGTGGTAATCCGGTGCAAATACCCGGTGTCACCTGCCAGTTTCGCCTCGTCCTCGGTGCAAAAGGTGACATGGGCCGAGGATAGGCCATTGCCCGCCGTCAGGTCCCGCAACTGCGCCAGCAGCACTGGGCGCAGCGTCGGGTCGCCCAGCAACCGCGGGCCAGTCGCTGGCGTAAAGGGCACGGCGCTTTGCAGCTTGGGGTAATATCGCCCGCCGGCACGGGCCCAAGCCTCGGCAAAGGCGTGGTCAAAGATGTATTCGCCTTGACTGTGCGCCTTGACGTAAAGCGGCATCGCGCCGACCAGCCGCCCGCCGTTCCACAGTGTCAAGTGCCGGGGATCCCAGCCCGTGCCCGGCCCGACCGAGCCCGACTCCTCGAGCGCCAGCAGGAACCGATGCGTGGTGAAGGGGTCACGCGGGCGGGAACCAGCCAGCACCGCGCTTCCCGCGCCGAGAGCGTCCCACTCGGCGGCGGCGATGCTGGCGATGGACTCGACAATCTGGACCTGCACGCGTTCCCCCTGCCCGAAACCGCAAAGCTGGCCGTCAGTCGGCGCGCGTCAAGGGCCAAAGGGCGCGAGATAGCGCTCGAAGGTAATGTTTTGCGCAATGCGACGGGCGGCAGCTTCGTCCTCGGGCGAGCGGATCGTCCAGCACAGCACCGCGGCGCCTTGAGTGCGCAATTCGGCGACACGCGGGCGTTCAAGATCGCGCCAATGATGCGAGATGAAGCTGGCGCCGACCGCGTCGAAGTCGGCGATCGCCGCCAGCCCCAGCCGGTGCGCAGTCAGTTCGGGGCCCGCCTCGGCGGGAAAATCCTCGGCTGGAAAGGCATAGGTGGTCAGGCCGCGCGGCACCTCGGGCGCCAGTCGAGCGATATGCGCAACCGAGGACGGATTGAAGGACATCACCGCGACGGGCCCGGCATAGCCCGACAAGGCCTGCGCCGTGGCGGCCTCCAGTCGGCCATCACTGGGCCCCATCACCCCGGTCTGATCCTTGATTTCGATCAGCAGGGGCACCCGCCCGTCGATGGCCGCCAGAACCTGTGCCAAGGTCGGCATCGCCTCGCCGCTGTCCTTGACGCGGATGCGCTGCAACTCGGCAGCGCTGCGGGCGTTAATCGGCCCTGTGTCATAGGTCAGCCGGTCAAGCATCTCATCGTGGAACACCATTGCAACGCCGTCGGCGCTGGGTTGCAGGTCGATTTCGATGCCGTAACCCCCTGCGATCGCAGCGCGAATCGCCGGGAGAGAATTTTCCGGCCTCCGGGCGCCCGCATCATGCAGCGCACGGTGGGCAATTGGCAGGCGCAGGAAATCGGCAGGCAACAGCGGGCGCATCAGGCAATCTCGAAGATGGCTTCAATCTCGACCGCGACGCCCAATGGCAGTGACGGCGCCCCAACCGCCGAGCGCGCATGCCGCCCGGCCTCACCCAGCGCCGCCACCATCAGGTCCGATGCGCCGTTGATGACCTTGGGCTGTTCGGTGAAATCGGCGGTGCAATTGACAAAGCCGGTCAGCTTGACCACCCGTTTCAGCCGCGTCAGATCGCCGCCCAGCGCCGCTTTGGCCTGCGCCAGCAGCGACAGCGCACACGCCCGCGCCGCGAGGGCGCCCTCTTCGGTCGACAGATCCTCGCCCAGCGTGCCGGTAATCAGCGCACCATTGGCCTGGCTCACCTGCCCCGAGACATAGAGCATCGCGCCACTGATGACGAAGGGCACATAGTTGGCCGCCGGAGCGGGGGCCGCGGGCAGCGCGAGGCCCAAGGCGGCAAGGCGGGATTCTACGGTCGTGGTCATGGGTCTGCTCCGGTTTTCCGCCCGCAGGTAACCACGTCTGCGGCGAAACGGAAAGGCCCTGCGCGAGGGCCTATCGCTCACGCAGGGCGCGGCGCCAGTGATCTGCAAGTGGCGCGACGAGATAGGCCAGCGCGGTGCGTTCGCCGGTGGCGATGAAGGCTTCGAGCGCCAAGCCGGGGGGCAGTGGACGCGCCGCCAACACCGCCAGCGCGGCGGCGTCCAACCCGATCTCGACGCGGAAATACCGCGCGCCGCTGCGGTCGTCGGTAAAGGGTGCGGCGGAAATCGCCGCCACCCGGCCTTCGAGGTCGGGCAGGTTGCGGGCACTCAGGGCCGGAAAGCGCAGCATCGCAGGCTGGCCGACATGCACATGGTCGATGTCGTCGGGCCGCACATGCGCGACCAGCAGCGGCACCGGCGCCGGGGCGAGGATCTGCATCACCTCGGCGCCGGGGCGCAGGACGGTGTCGGGCAGGGTTGCCGCCAGCCCATGCACCACTCCGGCGACGGGCGCGCGCAACACCAGCGCTGCCAGACGGTCCCGCAGGAGTGCCGCGCGCGCAGCCAGTTCAAGCCGCCGCATCGCTGTGTCCGTGCGCAGTTCGGCCGCCTCGCGACGGTGACGGTCGCCGAGGGCCTCAATTTGCAGATCAACCTCGGCAATGCGGCCAAGCAATTCGCCCACGCGCGCCACCTCTCCGGCCTGTATCGAGGCCAGACGCGACGCTTCGCGCGCTAGGTCCATAACCCGGGTTTCGGGTGCAAGCCCTTGATCGCGCAAGGTTTGTAACCGGGTTCGTTCCGCATCGAGCAAGGCAACCTCTTGTGCGACAAGCGCCGCCTGATGCCCTGCCCCGGAAAGTTCGGCATTCGTCTGGCGCCGACGCTCGACAAGCTGGGCGCGGTCACGCGCGAGCGCCGCGCGCCGGGCCTCGAAAAGCCGGGCCTGGTCGGCCCAGAGTGCAAGACGCTCGGGAGGGCCGGACGGGTCGGGCGGAAGGGGGGCAAACGGCGCGTCGTCGCGTTCGGCGGTCAGCCGGGCCTCGCGGGCCTCGGCTTCGGCCGCCTGCGCCTCCACGAGGGCCAGTTCGGTCTCGACCGCGCTCGCATCGAGGCGCAGCAACACCGCGCCGGCGAGCACCGCTTGCCCTTCGGCGACCAGAACCTCGGCGACAACCCCACCGTCGCGGTACTGGATCGAATGGCGTTGCGGTGCCGCGTCCACTTCGCCCGGCGCGATGACTGCACCGGTGATCGGCACCTGCGCGGCCCACAGCGAAACCCCGGCGGCCAGCATCAGGCACAGTGCCACCCCGCGCCAGACCACCCGGCGGGCCGAGAGATCGGCCACTATGCTCATGTACCGACCTCGCTGCGCGCGCGCACAAGGTCGGTGTGGCTACGCACCAGATCGCGCAAGAGTGTCTCTCGCGGGCCAAAACCGGTCTGGGCGCCGCCTTCCAGCACCAGCAGATCATCGCATTCGCCGATCGCAGCCGGGCGATGGGCGGTCACGACGACGATGCTTCCGGCCGCCTTGAGGCTGCGGATCGCCGCATTCACCGCGTCCGAGGCATCAGCATCGAGGTCTGCGTTCGGTTCGTCAAGAATGACCAGCGCCGGTGCGCCAAAGACCGCGCGTGCCAAGGCGATGCGACGGACAAGACCCGCAGGCAGTGGCGCGGCCAAGGCGTCAATCCGGGTTTGATAACCCGCCGGCAGGGCGCAAATCGCCGAATGAGCGCCAACCAGCCTGGCCGCATCCTCGATCGCAGTGGCAGGGACCTCGCGGTCATGACGCGAGATGGCATCGGCAATTGTGCCGGGCCAGAGCGCAACGCGTTGCGGCAGATAACCGATGCGCAGCGCTGACAAACGCGACACCGGGTGATCGCCGAGCCGCAGGACACCCGCTGTCGGGGCCACCGCGCCGGCCAGCACACGCGCCAGCAGGCTCTTGCCTGCGCCGCCCGGCCCGATCACGCCCAGCGCACGCCCGACCGGCACATCGAACCCGGTCAGCCGCAACAGCGGGGCGCCGCGGTCGGCGCCCGTGACGACAAGGCCCCGCACGCTGAGTGGCCCTGAGCCCTGAACCTGCGCCACAGGCGCAGCGGGCAGACTGTGCAGCACCGCAGCGACCCGCCGCCAACCACTCACTGCCGCGGCAAGTTGCCCCCATTGGCTGCCGATTTGTTCGACCGGACCCAGGGCGCGGCCCAGCAAAATCGAGGCGCCGACCATCAGCCCAGGCGAGAGTTGATCGCCCAGCACCAGCCAGCCTCCCGCCGCCAAGGCCGCAGCCTGCAAGAACATTCGCAGTGCCCGAGCCTGCGCCGTGCAGCGCAGCGCGCGGTCCGAGGCCTCGATCGTCGCGGTTAGTGCTGCGGCGCGATGCTTATGCCAGCGCTCGATCACCTGCGGCGAAAGGCCGGCAACGTGATCGGGCCCAGCGTCGTCAATGGCGGCGCGCAGGCGTTCGGCGCGGTCGCCCTCGGCACGCGCGCGGGCCTGCGGCTGCCGCTGACCAAGATGCCCGACCAGGGCCAGACCCAGCAAGGCGACCGCCCCACCCGCTGCCAGCCAGCCGAGCAGTGGATGCGCCAGAGCCAAAAGCAGGATGAAAGCCGGAGTCCAAGGCAAATCGAGCAGGGCCAGCGCAAGGCCACTGCCCGACAACCGTTGCACCGCCTCAAGATCGCGCAGCGCCATCAAAGGCCTTGGATCGGGCGGGTCACGCTGATGGACCTGCAGACTGGCCGCGAAGAGCCGCGGTTCCAGCACCTGCCGCGCGCGCGCGCCCAGCCGCGCCAGCACCTGAGACCGGGCGGTGTCGATGCCAGCCATCATGGCAAAAAGGAAGGCCACCAGCGCAAACAGGACCAGCAGGGTTTCAACCGAACGGCCGGGCAACACACGGTCATAGACCTGGAGCATGAACATCGGACCGGTCAGGATCAGCAGGTTCGACACCGCGCCGAAGGCCAGCGCCGCCAGCCACAGCCCCCGCGTGCCGCGCGCCCAGTCCCCCGCATTGACCCGTTCCGGCATGATTGCACCCATTGCCGGGACGGAAAGGTTGCCCTGCCCCTGCCGCCCCTGTTAACACCGTCGTAGCACGCGATCTGCTATCATCCGGTAAACGACCGACGGGAACCCTGACCTGTGACGCTCTTCGCCCGACTGCTCTGTGTGGTTTTGCTGGCTCTGTCCGCTTGCGCGGCGCCGATGCCGCCTGCGGGCGCCAATGACCCGTTCGAGGCGGCAAATCGCGCGCAATTCGATGCAAATTTGCGGTTGATGGGCGGTGGCGACAGTGCACCGCGCCCCAACCCCCTGCACCGCAGGGTCATCAATCTGGGCGACACACTGGGCCTGCCTTCGTCCATCGCCAATGACGTGCTGCAACTGCGCCCGCATCATGCCATCGAAAATGCACTGCGACTGGCGATCAATGCGACGATCGGGCTGGGCGGGCTGTTCGATCCGGCCTCGCGCGTTGGCGTGCATGGCCGACGCAGTGATTTCGGCGAAACCCTGCATCGCTGGGGCATCGAGGAGGGCGCTTATCTGGTGTTGCCCCTTGTCGGGCCGTCTAACCAGCGCGACGCACTGGGCATGGCGGTTGATCTGGCCATCGACCCGCTTCGATTTGTGCTGCCCTCGCGGGATTACGGCTGGAGTCTGGCCTTGCGCGGCGCCGGGCGGGTGGCCAGCGCCGTCGAAAACGCAGATCTGCTCGACGCAAATGTGATGGCCACCGCTGACCCCTATGCGCAGGCACGGCTTCTCTACCAGCAGACCCGGCGCTATCATCTGGGGATTGCGAGCGAGGACGACGTCATTGACCCTTATGCCGATTTCTGACCCGACACGCCGGATTTTCCTGACCGGACTGGCCCTGACCTTGGCCCTGCCTGCGCAGGCCCTGACGCAGTCCGATGCCCGCGCGCTGATCGACCGGGTGATGGGCGAAGTGCAGGGCATCATCAACTCCGGCGCGTCGGAATCGCGGATGATCCGGCAGTTCGAGGATCTCTTTGCGCGGTTGGCCGATGTGACGGCCATTTCCCGTTCGGTGCTGGGCCCACCCGCGCGCAGTGCGTCGGCGGGGCAATTGTCGGCCTTTGCGACGGCGTTTCGCGGCTATATGGCGCGCAAATACGGCCGCCAGTTCCGCCGCTTTGCCGGAGCACAGGCGGAAGTGACCGGCGCGCGCGAAGTTCAGAGCTTTTGGGAAGTCATCTCGACGATGACCCTGCGCGGCGAGGCCCCGTTCGAGGTGCGCTGGCACGTCAGCGACCGCAGCGGTCAGACCCTGTTCTTCAATCTCATCATCGAAGGCGTGAACCTGCTGGCCGCCGAGCGGCAAGAAATCGGCACCATGCTGGAACGTCGCGGCGGCAATATCGACCGCATGATTGCGGATTTGCAACAGGCGGGCTGACCCCCGCGCCACAACGGAGTTCCCATGCGCAAGAGTTTGATCCTGACGGCTGCCTTGCTGGCAACAACCCCCGCGCTGGCGCAGGTCAGCCCCTATGACGGCGAATGGGGGTTGGGCGATGTCCCCGAATGCATCGATGGCGACTACAGCACCTGCCCCGTACTGCACATTGCGAATGGCGAGTTTCGCGGCGAGGAAAGCCTATGCATGATGACGGGTGTCGGCCCGGTGCCGGGGATGAACGCGACGCTTTATGACCTGTCCTGCCAGGGTGAAGGCGACACTTGGGCCTTTCGCGCGGCGCTGCATCTGGACGTGACAAACCGGCTGACCGTGCTCAGCGAATACGGACCTTCGATCTATCTGCCGACGCGCGGCGCACCGGCCGCTCCAGCGACAAAATAACCTGCTGACGCGGGCCCCGCGCCGGTCAGTTGCCGCCGAGGATCCCTTCGAGCAACCCGCGGACGGTGTCCGACAGGCTGCCGCCTGCGCCGGGCGCGGTGCCGGGTGTGCCGCGGGTGGTTGGCGGGTCCAGGTCCGGGCGGCGCGGCGTGAGCATTGGCAGCGGATGCAGCGGAACGCCTGCGTGGATGCGCACCATCGTTTCACGCCAGATGTCCGCCGGCAAGCCGCCCCCAGTCACCCCGGTCAGGGGAGAGTTGTCGTCATTGCCCATCCAGACACCGACAACATAATCGGCGGTAAAGCCGATGAACCACGCGTCGCGCGCCGAAGTGGTGGTGCCGGTCTTGCCCGCCGCCTGCCTGCCGTCGGGCAGCGCCGCGCGCCGCCCCGTGCCATACGGCGCCTCGAGCACCTGCGTCATCATCCAGACCAGCCGATGCGCCGCCTCTTCCGAAATCACCCGCTCTCCGATCCCGGAGCCGATCGTCATCAGCGGCGTGCCTTCGCCCGCCAGTGTCAACGCGGTGAAACCATAGGGCCGCACCGACGAACCGCCATTCAGGATGCCTGCATAAGCGGCCGTCATGTCCAGCAATGTCGCCTCGCTGGAGCCCAGCGCCAGCGAGGGGCCCTCGGCCAGATCGGAATGCAGGCCGAAACCGTTCGCCGCCTGCCGAACCCGCGCGCGGCCCATCGCCTCGGAAATACGCACCGCAGGAATGTTCTGCGATCGTGCCAGCGCCTCGGCCAAAGTCATCATTCCCAAGAAATCATTGGTATAGTTGCGCGGCGCCCAGGGGCCTGATCCGGGCACATTGATCGTCAGCGGCGCATCCTCAACCAGATCATAGGGCTGATAGCCATCCTCCATCGCCAGCGCATAGACAAAGGGCTTGAAGCTGGATCCTGTCTGCCTCAGCGCCTGCGTCGCACGGTTGAAACCGCCGGTGACATAGCTGCGCCCGCCGACCATCGCCCGTACCGCGCCATCGGCCGACATCACCATGATCGCCGCCTCGGCGACCGAGCCATCGCGGACACGGGTTCGGTATACCTCGGCCAGCGCCTCTTCGGCGGCGAGCTGAACCTGCGGGTCCAGCGTGGTCTGGATCACCACGTCCTCGGTGGTGTCTCGAGTCAACCAGGCGGGGCCGCTCTGCATCACCCAGTCAGCGAAAAAACCGCCGGTTGGACGCTCGGCCGCGTCGTGCAGAACGGCGGGATTGGCGCGCGCCTCGGCCAGTTGCGCGTCGGTCAGATAGCCCTGCTCATGCATCAGGCCCAGCACCACCGCCGCACGCTCCTGCGCGCGGGTCAGGTTGCGGGTCGGCGCGTAATAGGAGGGCGCAACCAGCAGTCCGGCCAGCATCGCGGCCTCGGCCGGGCGGACCTCGGCGGCGGAATGGCCGAAATAGCGCTGCGCTGCAGCCTCGAAACCACGCGACCCGGCGCCCAGAAACGCCCGGTTGATATAGATCGTCAGGATTTCGGCCTTGGTGAACCGCAACTCCAGCGCAAAGGCATAGGGCAGTTCCTGCAGCTTGCGCCAGATTGTGCCCTCGCGGCAATCTGCCTCGTATTCGGCCTCGGTCGGCCAGATCGCGGGGTCATAGGCGCGCCCGAGACAGAGCAGTTTCGACACCTGCTGCGTGATCGTCGAGCCGCCCGCACCGCTGAAGGGCCCGCGCCCGGCGGCAAGGTTGCCCGCAATGGCCCCGGCGATCCCGCGCGGACTGACGCCGAAATGCCAATAAAAGCGGCGGTCCTCGGTGGCGACGACGGCGTTGCGCAGATGGGGCGAGACAGAATCCGACGTGGTGAAGCCGCCAAAGGTTTCGCCACGCCAGGCAAAGACCTCGCCATCGGCGTCAAGCATGGTGACCGAGCCCCGCGCGCGCCCGTCGAGCAGGTCATTCAGATCAGGTGGCAAGGTGGTATAGAAATAGAAGGTTGCCGCCGCCATCACCAGTGACGCCGCCAGGCTGACCCGCCAGAACAGCCCCCAGACGATCCGCCAGACAAAGCGCAAAAACCCACCCAACAACCGCACCAGCGGATTGCGGCTGCGACGCGGCGGGGCGCGACGCGGCGGGCGACGTCCACCACCCCCCGATTGCGCCCGCGGCGCCGGAGTCCGCCGGTCCGCCACCAGGGGAGGACGCCGATTGCCACTGGATGCCATGCGGTAAGTGCCTGTCTGCGCGTCGTTGAGGGTCTTTTGCGGCACCATACATGCGCCCTGCGGCCTTGTGGAGACCCTCAAGCGCAGTGATTCGCCTTCGTGATGCGCTCAATCTTTCAGCACACATGCCTATTTGTTGAAAATTTCAGCACATGCGTTGGTTTCGCGCCCCTCTGCAGTGCAGCAAAGCGTTGCGCTTTGCCCCTCACTGCCCGCGCTATGGGCTCAGGTCAGGCGCGTCAAAGGGGCGGCCCTGGGACTGAAAGAAGGGGGCATTCGTGAAATACATCATCGCAGCAATCAAACCGTTCAAGCTGGAGGAGGTGCGCGAGGCGCTCACCGCCATCGGCGTGCGCGGATTGATGGTCACCGAGATCAAGGGTTTCGGCACCCAGTCGGGCCACACCGAAATCTACCGCGGCGCGGAATATGCCGTGAACTTCGTGCCGAAGGTGAAACTGGAAATCGCCGTGCCGGACTCGATGGCCGACCAGGTCATCGAAACGCTGACGCGCACCGCGCGCACCGGCAAGATCGGCGACGGAAAGGTTTTCGTTCTGGATCTGGAACAGGCGACGCGCGTGCGCACCGGCGAATCCGGCGACGACGCGCTGTAATCGACACGGGAACAAAGGGACCGACCGATATGAAACTGATGAAACTCCTTCCCTCGGCCGTGGCAGCCTCGCTGCTCCCGCTGGCGGCGCTTGCGCAGGAGGCCACCGAGGCCGCTGCCGAGGTTGCACCCGTCGTCGACAAGGGCGACGTCGCTTGGATGATGACGGCGACCATCCTCGTGCTGTTCATGATCGTGCCGGGTCTGGCACTGTTCTACGGTGGCCTCGTGCGCACCAAGAACATGCTCAGCGTGCTGATGCAGACCACGGCGATTACCGCTGTCGTCATGGTAATCTGGATCTTCTATGGCTATTCCTTCGCCTTTGGCGGCTCGACCTCGCCCTACTGGGGCGGTCTGGGCAAACTGTTCCTGTCCGGTGTGACGCTGGAAAGCACCTCGGCGACCTTCTCGGCCGGGTTCGTACTGCCCGAATACCTGTTCATCGCCTTCCAGATGACCTTTGCGGCCATCACTTCGGCGCTGATCATCGGCGGCTTTGCCGAGCGCATCAAGTTCTCGGCGGCGCTGCTGTTCGTGGTGATCTGGGTGACCTTCAGCTACTTCCCCGTCGCTCACATGGTCTGGGACGCGGCTGGCCTGATCTATAACCACGGCGCCATCGACTTTGCCGGCGGCACGGTCGTTCACATCAACGCCGGGATCGCGGCGCTGGTTGCGGCCATCGTGATTGGCAAGCGCGTCGGCTATGGCAAGGACAACATGGCTCCGCATTCGATGACCCTGACGATGGTCGGCGCCTCGATGCTGTGGGTGGGCTGGTTCGGCTTCAACGCCGGTTCCAACCTCGAAGCCACGGCGGGCGCCACGCTGGCGATGATGAACACCTTCGTTGCCACCGCTGCCGCCATTCTGGGTTGGACGATGATCGAGGCGCTGACTCGCGGCAAGGCCTCGATGCTGGGCGCAGCCTCGGGCATGGTGGCCGGTCTGGTCGCCATCACCCCGGCCTGCGGCACCACCGGCCCCGTCGGCGCCATTGTTCTGGGCTTCCTGGCCTCGATCGCCTGCTACTTCTTCGTCACCTCGATCAAGCATCGCTTCGGCTATGACGACAGCCTCGATGTGTTCGGCATCCACGGCGTCGGCGGCATCATCGGCGCCATCGCGACCGGCATCCTGGCGGCGCCTTCGCTGGGTGGCACGGGCTTCATCGCCGAGGGCGGCACCATGGGCGCGCAGGTCTATGCGCAGATCCTGGGCGTGGTCATCACCATCGTCTGGTCGGCTGTGGTGTCGATCGTTGCGCTCTATATCGTCAAAGCGACGGTTGGCCTGCGGGTCAAGGAAGACGCTGAGCGCGAGGGCCTCGACCTGACTTCGCACGGCGAGCGCGCCTATAACCTGTAAGGTCATGCGGCGAACATCGAAAAGGCCCGGGCACATCGCCCGGGCCTTTTGCTTTGCCGGTTCGGCTGGCCTCATCGCCGGATGGTATCACCGGGTTCCAGCCGGGGCGCCAGCTCGATGCGGTGGCCGCCAATCACACCGGATTGACCCCGCCCGGCGATGATGTTCGCCGCGCGCTCACCGATCTCGCGGCGGCAGGCGTCGATGGTGGCCAGGCGCATCGGCAGACCGTCGAGGAAATCGACCCCGTTGAACCCGGCGAGGCCCAGTTTCCCAGGAATGTCATAGCCCTTTTCCAGACAGTACAACAGCCCGCCCGCGCCGATCATGTCATTGGAATAATAAAGGAAATCCAGATCCGGGTTGCGGGCGAGGATCGCTTCGGTCAACTCGCGCCCCTTTTTCAGCGCCGAGCCACCGGAATAGAGTTCGGTCGCAGCCAGTTCGATGCTATGCGCTGCCAACCCCTCGATCAGGCCTTGCATGCGCTTTCGGGCACGGTGGTCGTCGGTCATCTTGGTGCCCAGAAACCCGATGCGCGAGTAGCCTGCCGCAACGATGGCATCGGCCATCTGTCGACCTGCGGCGCGATGTGAAATTCCGACAACGGAATCAATCGGTTCGCCATCAATGTCCATGATCTCGACGATCGGAATACCGGCATTTTCCAGCATGGCCCGTGCGGCCTCGTTGTGCTCGAGCCCAGCGATGATGACGCCCGAGGGACGCCAGGACAACATCTCGTAAAGCACGTTTTCTTCGCGGTCGGGTGAGTAGTTGGTGACGCCAAAGACAGGCTGCAAGCCAGTGTCCTCAAGCGCGGCGGAAACGCCACTGAGCACCTCGGGGAAGACCATGTTCGATAGTGAGGGTACGATGACCGCGACCAGATTCACCTGCTGCGAGGCCAGGCCACCGGCGATCTTGTTGGGCACATAGCCCAAAGCCCGTGCGGCAACGAGAACCTTCTCCCGCGTCGCGGGCGAGACGTCGTCGCGGTTGCGCAGCACCCTACTGACGGTCATCTCGCTGACACCGCAAGCTTCGGAAACGTCGCGCAGCGTCAGTGGGCGGCGAGTGTCGGCAGAACGCGGTGGGATCATGGCGCGGCGGTTCCTTGCTGCGGCGCGCCGCGGGGCAACAGGCCCCCCATGCATCGCCTCGTTCCCGACCTTTCTAGAATGCAGCGGGTCGCGGTGTCAAAGCATGTGTTGGCGCAAACACAATGCGACCCGACACGCGCCAAGGCTTGCCTCGCCGCGCCGAAACCGCCAATAAAGACCCGATGACCCCGTGGCTCAACTGGATAGAGCAGCCCCCTCCTAAGGGGCAGGTTGGAGGTTCGAATCCTCTCGGGGTCGCCATCGCCAGCGATCCGCTCTTGCCGAATGGGTCTCACCCCGCCATCGGGGCCGAGATTTCGTTCATGCGGACCATGGTGATCGCCTCGATATCAACGGTGTCGACGCCCGGAAGCACGGCGATCAGCCGCCCGTCGAGCGAGATACCCAGACTGTCGCTGTCAGGATCGTAGAGCGTCGTGACCTCGGGCTGGCCGTCGAGCGCATCGAAGCCTATCATCAGCCGGTCCTCGCCGGGGGTGAAATCGGCAATGGTGGCAGGGGCGCCTTCGTCGATCCAGTCGCCCAGCAAAAAGGCATCGCCGCCGGCGCCGCCATAGGCCAGATCGCCCGCGCCGATGACCAGCACGTCATCACCATCGCCGCCGTTCAGCGTGTCGGCCCCCCCATCGTCGCCCGTCGCCAGATTGGCGCCTTCGAGCCGGTCGTTGCCGTCGCCGCCCATCAGCAGGTCGGCACCCTGATCGCCCGAGAGCAGATCGTCACCCTCGCCACCCAAAAGAGTATCGTTTCCCTCACCGCCCAGCAGCGAATCACGTCCACCGCCGCCAACCAGTGAATCGGCGCCATCGTCGCCAAAAGCTACATCGTCACCGTCGCCGCCAAACAGCGAATCATCGCCGTCGCCGCCCAGCAGAGTGTCATTGCCAATCCCGGCGTGAACCGTGTCGGCCCCACCATTGCCGACGAGGGAATCGTTGCCGCCTTCCCCTTCGATCCAGTCGCCGCCATCGCCGCCGATCACAGTATCGTCGCCCGCTCCGCCAACCGCGGCGCCACCACTGTCGGGCAATTCGACCCACTCGCCGTTTATCGGCGGTTCGGGGTCATCGGTGCTGATGAACTCGCCCTCGGTCGTGACGTCGGCGGGTTGCGTGTCGCCTTCAGCCATTGATTCATCAGGACTTTCCACGGCAAGCGCAGAAAATTCGAGCAGGTCGCCGTGGGCGCGATCGCCGTCTTCAGCGCTGGGCGCCGGGGTTTCGGCGGCCTCGACGTCGGTGTCGTCATCGGCGCGCAGGAACATCCCGCCCGCGCCAGAGGCTGCGACCACGCCGAGAAGTGCGAAAAGCAACCACATGTCCAACCACCTGTCGCCCTGAGCGGGGCGCCGCGCTGCCATCCGACCAAATACACCCGCCGGTTGATAACAAACAGGCATCTGTCCTTGTTTTCAAGCCGATTCCTTGAGTTCTGGTTAACGGCCACAACCCTGTTGCCCCGACGGCGAGGATCGCCTATAGGCACGCAGTCCTGCCTTGGTGGCAGGCGACTCCACGGGCCGATGCTGGACGACATCCCGGATCGCGCCTTGACCCTTTTGACACAGGAGACCCCGATGTCGATCACCGTCGAAGAAAAGCAGCGCCTCATCAGTGAATACGCGACCAAGGAAGGCGATACCGGCTCGCCCGAAGTGCAGGTTGCGATCCTGACCTCGCGCATCACCACGCTGACCGAGCACTTCAAGACCCACAAGAAGGACAACCACAGCCGTCGTGGCCTTCTGATGATGGTCGCCCAGCGCCGCAAGCTGCTGGACTATCTGAAGGGCAAGGATCTGGGCCGTTACCAGTCGCTGATCGCCCGCCTCGGCATCCGTCGCTGAGCCAGCGTCAGACCGGACAGAACGCCCGCCCTCACCGGCGGGCGTTTTTCTTTGGCCTCAGGCAAAGGCGCCGCCACCCGCTTGCGGTTGCAGCCGCACGAGACGAGAGTCGCGCACCGCCGCTTGCCGGTGCACCACGGCCTGCCGATAGAGCGGATCGCGCAGCATCGCGACAAAGGCGGCGACCGAGGGGTATTCGGCGATGAAGCACTCGTCCCAGACCTCATCCTGCGGGCCGATCAGCATCAATTCGAACCGCCCGCGCCAGATGATACGCCCGCCCAGCCCGGCGAACACCGGCCCGGACTCGCGTCCATAGGCGGCATAGGCCAGCGCGCCGGTTGTGGTGGTGCCGTCGGCATAACGCGCGACTTCGTTGAACCGCACAAGGTTGAGCATGTGGATCGGGCCGGGGCGGTCATTGGCGCGAAAGGCGGCAAACATTTCGCGCGAGGGGTCGATATGGGTCATGGGGGTCTCCCTTTGGCTGAGGGTTCCCGCGGGCGGCGTTGCTGTCAATGCCTATGGCGGCGCCTGCCGCACCAGTTCCTTGCTTTCCGGCGCGCCTGTGCGACACTGAGTGCGCGCGGACAGGCCCCTTGGAGCGCCCTTTGAGCAAAGGATCTTTCATGCACCGTTTTGTGTCAATGTTGTCCTGCGGAGCACTTTTCGCCGGTCTGGGCAGCGCCGCGTCCGCCTATACCATTGTCGACCGCAATGATCACAACCGCGACACCAACCGCGCATATGGCGAGATCTTTGGATACTGCGGTCCCTGGTCATCGGCCAGCTCGACAAACAGGGCATTTACCATCAATTATCAATCCGACGACCAGGGAACCGGATTTTACAACGTCCAGCAGCCGGACATTGAATACCAGAGCGAAGACGAGGCGATCATGGCCTTCTGCCAGACGCGCGGCGGCTGAGCGCGACGGTCGGCCACGACAGCATCCCCGGCCTCGCCCTGACTGTCGGCAATGCCCCTTCCCCAAGGCCTGATTTTCCTGTAAGGCCCGCCCCATCTGTGACGTGACGCTGTGACCCCGGCGTGATGCGAAGGATTGGGGTCGGCGGCAATGGGGCCGCGCTAGAACGGGAGACCCGGAGGGCCGGGAGTGCTCCCAGAGGAAATCGGATGTTCAATATTACCAAGAAGTCGATCCAGTGGGGCAATGAAACGCTCACTCTGGAATCCGGGCGCATTGCGCGTCAGGCTGATGGCACCGTCATCGCCACGCTGGGCGAGACCTCGGTCATGGCCAACGTGACCTTCAACAAGTCGGCCAAGCCGGGGCAGGATTTCTTCCCGCTGACCGTGCATTATCAGGAGCGCACCTATGCCGCGGGCAAGATCCCCGGCGGGTTCTTCAAGCGTGAAGGCCGTCCCAGCGAAAAAGAGACCCTGACCTCGCGGCTGATCGACCGCCCGATCCGCCCGCTGTTCGTCGAGGGTTTCAAGAACGAAGTTCTGGTCGTCTGCACCGTGCTGTCGCATGACCTCGTCAACGAGCCCGACGTGCTGGCGATGATCGCTGCCTCGGCCGCGCTGACGATCTCGGGCGTGCCCTTCATGGGCCCGATCGCCGCTGCGCGCGTCGGCTATGCCAACGGCGCCTATGTGCTGAACCCGGATTGCGACGACATGGTCAAACTGCGCGACAACCCCGAGCAGCGGCTCGATCTGGTCGTCGCCGGCACTGCCGACGCCGTGATGATGGTCGAATCGGAAGCCTATGAGCTGACCGAAGCCGAGATGCTGGGCGCGGTGAAATTCGCGCACGAAAGCATCCAGCCGGTGATCGACCTGATCATCGACTTTGCCGAAGATTGTGCCAAGGAGCCCTTCGCCTTTGACGCACCCGATTATTCGACGCTGCTGGCCCGGCTGAAGACCCTGGGCGAGGCGCAGATGCGCGCCGCCTTTGGTCTGCGTGACAAGCAGGCCCGCGTCAACGCCATCGGCGAAGCTCGCACGGCGATCAAGGCGCAGCTGACCGAAGACGAACTGGCCGACAAGAACCTCGACTCCGCGATGAAGTCGCTCGAGGCGTCGATCCTGCGCGGCGACATCATCAACGGTGCCCCGCGCATTGATGGCCGCGATACCCGCACCATCCGTCCGATCACCTGCGAAACCAGCGTCTTGCCGCGTGCGCATGGCTCGGCTCTGTTCACCCGTGGCGAGACCCAGTCGCTCTGCGTGGCGACGCTGGGCACTGGCGACGATGAGCAGTTCGTCGACGCACTGACCGGCACGTTCAAGCAGAACTTCCTGCTTCACTATAACTTCCCGCCCTATTCGGTCGGTGAAGTGGGCCGCATGGGCTCTCCGGGCCGTCGCGAAATCGGTCATGGCAAGCTGGCGTGGCGCGCGCTGCAGGCGGTTCTGCCGGCGGCGACCGACTTCCCCTATACGATCCGCATGGTTTCGGAGATCACCGAATCCAACGGTTCGTCGTCGATGGCCACCGTCTGCGGCGGCTCGCTGTCGATGATGGACGCGGGCGTGCCGCTGAAGGCGCCGGTCGCGGGCGTGGCGATGGGCCTGATCCTGGAAGATGATGGGCGCTTTGCCGTGCTCACCGACATTCTGGGCGACGAGGACCACCTCGGCGACATGGACTTCAAGGTTGCGGGCACCACGGCGGGCATCACCTCGCTGCAGATGGATATCAAGGTTGCCGGCATCACCTTTGAAATCATGGAGCAGGCGCTGGCCCAGGCCAAGGACGGCCGCCTGCACATCCTTGGCGAAATGGCCAAGGCGCTGACCAGCGCCAACGCCTTCAGCCAGTATGCGCCGAAGATCGAGACCATGCAGATCCCGACCGACAAGATCCGGGAAGTGATCGGCTCGGGCGGCAAGGTGATCCGCGAGATCGTCGAGGTTTCGGGCGCCAAGGTCGACATCAACGATGACGGCACCATCAAGATCGCCTCGAACGATCAGGCCGCGATCAAGAAGGCCTATGACATGATCTGGTCGATCGTGGCCGAGCCGGAGTTGGGCAAGGTCTATACCGGCACCGTGGTCAAGATCGTCGATTTCGGCGCCTTCGTGAACTTCTTCGGCAAGCGTGACGGTCTGGTGCATGTGTCGCAGATCGCCTCCAAGCGCCTGAACCATCCGTCGGATGTGCTGAAGGAAGGCCAGGAAGTGAAGGTCAAGCTGCTGGGCTTTGACGAGCGCGGCAAGGTCCGTCTGGCGATGAAGATGGTCGATCAGGAAACCGGCGAAGAGATCGTCGAGAAGAAAGAAGAAAAGACCGAGTGATCGGTTTGATCTGAACGAGAAAGGCCCCGGCAGTGATGCCGGGGCCTTTTGCTTGGGTGGGGTTGAACCCCACCCTACAGGTTCCGGTGCACCCGTGTGGGGTGCTCCGCATCGCCGCAGGGTGGGGTCTCACCCCATAATTCCCCGTTCAAAACGGCAGTGGCGCGCCGTTCACGGTGATGACGCCGCCCGGCCGGATCGCCAGGTCGGACTGCAGGCTGTCGTCACCCACCGGGCGGCCCAGACCGTTCATCATCATCCGCACAAAGAACAACTGATCGTTCGGGATCAACCCCATCGCCTGCACCCGCGTCAGCAGCCGTTCGCCGCCGACAAGGTTGAAGACGAAATCGCCCTCGGCCTCGGGCATCGAGCGACCGATGTTGGCCATCAGCCCGCCGATCAGCATCACTGCGCCCGAGCCGGTGAACTCGGAATCGCCAACCCGCAACAGCAGCGTGTCCAGATTGACCGAGGACAGGTCGAACGGCGGTTCGGACGCGGCAAAATCGCTGCCGTCGATCGGGATCTCCTGCACCAGCCGCATCGCCGCGCCGACATCCAGCGCCAGCGACAGGCTGTCACCAGCAAATTGCCCGGCCCCCAGCGCGGTCAACAACTCGGGCGAAGGGGTCACGTTGTCAAAATGAAAGGCATAGCGCGCTCGCTGGTCGTCCGGCGTGATGACCATCGGGAACACCACATCAAGGCCGACGCCGTCAAAGGTGGCGTTACCGCGCACCGGCCCCATTCCACCCTCGAACCCGCCCGCGCCCGACGACATGGTCGCCTCGAACCGGCCCTCGACAAAGGCCATCGCCATGTTGGATTCCGCCGCATTCGACGCAATGTCGATTTCCGTTGAGCCCATCGCCTGATGCGAAACCCCAGTCGAGGGCCCCGACGAGAACGACAGCCGCATCGTCACGCCGGCCTCCATTGCGTCACGAATGGTGCGAGCGTCGTCAAGTTCATCGAGTTCGGTGCCGGACGCTTCGATCCGCAGCCCCTCGATCGTGCCCGAGCCGGTCTGGTTGAGCGCACTCAGGCCGCTGGTGTCGTTATAGCGGAACTCATAGCTGGTGTTCGCAGCCCCCAGCGACAGGTCCAGACTGCCTTCGCGAGCGACCCGCAGCGAAGCGCCGAAATCGGTCAGTGCAAGGGAAAAAGCCTCGTCCAGCGGGCGGCCGGGCCGGGTGGCGCTGACCAGTTGCATCGTCAGAGACGGGAAGTCCAGATCGAGCGCGGCATTGGTGTCGCTGAGTGCGCCCAGAACTTCGCCCGCCGCGTGAATGTCGAAGGTGCGCTGCGAGTCGTCTGGTGAGTGGGTTTCAAGCCGGACCAACTCGGACGGGATCAGCGCCACCATCTCGCCGCGCGGCTCGATCCGCAGGCTATCCATCGTCAGCACCACGGCGCGAGGATCGTTGAGAGGAAACACGCGCAGCCCGTTGACCGACAGCGACGTGCCGAAATCATCGACCGATTGCGAGGTCACCGCCAGCCCGGCCTCACCAGCCCGCTGCCGCAATTGCGACCAGACATCCTTGGCGCTGAGTTGCTGCGCAACGGCAGGGGCGGCGATCACGAGGGCCAGCACCGAGGTCGCGCAGAGGGAAAGGCATCTTTGATGAAGCATGGGAACAAAACTCCTTTGGGCCGGATGGCCAAACGCACGGGAATTGTGCCGCAGACGCCCCAAGCGTCAAGCGAAAACCCCCAGCGCAGGGTAGCGGGCGCCTAAACTGCGCGTTACCACTTGGGCGCGATGCGACAGGAGGCAGGCATGACGGGGCAACAGGATTGGGCGCAGGGCATGGAGGGCAAATCGGTTCTCATCACCGGCGCCAGCCGGGGGATCGGTGCGGCAGCAGCGCGGCGCTTTGCGCAGGCCGGGGCACGGCTGGGGCTGGCCGGGCGCCCCTCGGCGGCGCTGAGCGCCATCGCGGCCGAGACCGGCGCGCAACTGATCCCCTGCGACGTGGCGGATGCGGCGCAGGTCAAGGCCGCAGTGCAAGCGATGGTGGCCGCGTTTGGCCGGTTGGACGTGCTGATCAACAATGCCGGGCTTATCGACCCAATCGCCTTGATCGCTCAGGCCGATGCGGCCGAATGGGGCCGCCAGATTGATGTCAACCTGAAAGGCGTCTTTCATGGCATGCAGGCCGCGCTGCCCGTGATGCAGGCGCAGGGCGGCGGCACGATCCTGACGGTGGGCTCAGGCGCGGCCTATAATCCGCTGGAAGGCTGGAGCGGCTATTGCGCGTCCAAGGCCGGGGCGATCATGCTGACCAAGGCCGCGCATCTCGAGGCCGGGCGGGTCGTGCGCATCCTGTCGCTGTCACCGGGCACCGTGGCCACCGACATGCAGGCGGCAATCCGCCAATCGGGGGTGAACGCGGTCAGCCAACTCGACTGGTCGGCGCATATCCCGCCCGAATGGCCGGCCGAAGCGCTGCTGTGGATGTGCTCGCCCGATGCCGATGCCTTCCGCGGCGGCGAGGTTTCGCTGCGTGACGAGGGCATCCGCGCCCGGTTGGGGCTGGCGCGATGATCCGCCGTCAAGATCAGGGCGCGCTGACCATCCTGACGCTGGACCGCCCCGACAAGGCCAATTCGCTGACCCGCACCATGCTGGCCGATCTGCTGTCGCATCTGCGCAATCCGGGTGATGCGCAGGCGATCATCCTGACCGGCACAGGCAAGGTGTTTTCTGCAGGCGCCGACCTCGACGAGGCACGCGCCGGGCTGGCCACCGATCCCTTGTGGGAGCAGGTTTCGGGCACCCTCGCAGCGCTGCCCTGTCTGACCATCGCCGCGCTCAACGGCACGCTGGCGGGCGGCGCCTTTGGCATGGCGCTGGCCTGCGACATTCGGCTGGCGGTGCCGGGGGCAAAGTTCTTCTACCCGGTAATGCGGCTGGGCTATCTGCCGCAACCCTCGGACCCGCTGCGCATGGCGGCGCTGATTGGCCCCGGTCGCGCCCGGATGATGCTGATGGGTGGCGCGCGGATCGAGGGCGCCGAGGCGTTGACTTGGGGTCTGGTCGACCGCCTTTGCCCGCCCGAGACCCTGCTGGCCGAGGCCACCGCCCTGACCGCCGATGCCTGCGCCGCGCCGCCGGGCCACGCCGGCCGCATCAAGGCGACGATTCCGCGCACATGGTGAGGCTGGCGCGATAGCGCAAAAGGTTTTAGAACCGATCCATGCAGTTCCTGCGCACCCTCTCCTTGGTCGGCCTCGTGCTGGTGCTGGTCACCGGCTCGGTCACCATGGCCTCAGCCCGCCATCAGGCGCGCGCCGTTGGCGAGACAGTGATCTGCACCGGCTATGGCCTCGCCACGATCGCGCTCGACGCCGATGGCAATCCGACCGGGCCAGTCATTCTGTGCCCCGATTGCATGCCCGCCTTGGCCGCCCTGACCGAAACACCGCCCCCCGGTGCGCAGCGGCCCACCCGCCTGACCCCGATGCGCTTTGCCTCGATCGAGGCTCCATCGCCCACTCTGCCAGCCCCCTCGCATTTCCTGTCCCGCGCACCCCCCGCGGCGGTCTGACCCCATCTTTTCAGACCTTTTTCAAACAGGAGCGATCTCATGATCCGCACGTTCTCACTGGCCGCCACCGCGGCTATCCTTGCCATGCCCGCCCTCGCCTGCGACGGCTTTGCCGTGCATGACCCCTATGCCCGCAGCTCGACCATGATGTCGCAGTCGGGCGCCGCCTTCATGGTGCTGCACAACCATGGCAGCGTCGATTGCCGCGTCACCGGCGCCCGGTCCGACATCGCCATGCGCACCGAACTACATACCCATATCGCCGATGCCAATGGCGTCATGCGCATGGTCGAGGTTGAGGACGGTTTCCTCATCCCCGCTGGTGGCGAAGTTCTGCTGCAACGCGGCGGTGACCATGTGATGTTCATGGGTCTCAGCCGGCCGATGGAACAGGGCACGCCCATCGCCGTCACGCTGGTTTTCGAAGATGGCAGCGAGTTCGAACTGACCGTGCCGGTGGACAATGACCGCCAGCCGATGCAGCAGAATGCGATGGGTGCCCAATCGGGCCACATGCACGGCCAAGCCCCCTCAAACTGACAACGCCGCGCCTCCCGGTTTGCCGCCGGGCGGCGCACTCACAGTCAGGGCCCGAATTGGTCATGTCGGCCCATCTGCCGACGCGGGTAAACAAACCGGGGCACAACGCGCGCCCCTTCCTTTTCGCCCGAAGTACTCGCAGGATTTCCAAAGGGGACCGTGGCCCCCTTTGGCGGGCGAACTCGAGGGGGCGCGCGCCCCCTCGACACCCGCTCACCGCGCGCGCAACCGCCGCAGAACCGGGCCCTCAGCCCGCGCCTCGACGGCCGCCAGATCCTCTTCGACCACCGCCATATGTGTGGCATTGGCGTGGATCACGCGCCCCTTGGCGCTGACCATCGCCACATGCCCGGCCCAGAACAGCAGATCACCCGGCGCTTCGTCACCCGGCGCCACGTCTTGCCCGTCCATGCGCTGCTGCAGGTCGCCGTCCGGCGGGCAGGCCAGCCCGCATGCGCGCCGCGCCACCTGCACTAGCCCTGAGCAATCGATCCCCGCCGCTGAATTGCCGCCCCACAGATAGGGCACGCCCAGAAACATCCTCGCCACCGCGACCGGATCGCCCGTCTCATCACCCAAAGCCCGCAGATGCAGGGCCGGGACAAAGCCCTGATCGGTCCGCGCGAACCGCCCTTCGACCGCAATCACCGCCAGCCGCGCCCCCATCGGCAGCGCGCGCGCGCCGTGGTGCTTGATGTCGGGTTCAGGATAGGCATGGCTGGCCAGCGCGCTGACCCGATGTGTCACCTCAACGGGGTCCCGCAGCGCTGCCACGTCCAGCCAGCCGCAATAGCCGTCGTCGCCGTCAAAGCCATAGGCCCATCCGTCCCGCGTCACTAGCGCGCAGAACCGCGTGCCAGCCAGCAACTGCCGCTCGCGCGGACCACCCGGCCGGGCCCAGAGGTCGGCCAGTCCCGCCCGCACCGCGCGCCACTCGCCCGGCACCCGCCGCGCGTCGCCCGGTTCGGGCGCCTCCAGATGCGCCACCCCGGCAGTGACGCGGGCAAAGCGGCGGTCACTCATGCGCCTTCGATGCCCAGCACCTCGGGCAGCGCCCAGAGGAGCGCCCTTGCACCCTGCCCGAGCCCACCCTTGGTTCGCCCCGGCGCGTCCTTTTGCGACCAGCCATAGATGTCGAAATGCGCAAAGCGCGGCGATTGCAGCACAAACCGGCGCAGGAACAGTGCAGCGGTGATCGACCCTGCCATGCCGCCCGAGGGCGCATTGTCCAGATCGGCAATCCCCGGTTCGATCAGTGCCTCATAGGGTTCATGAAACGGCATCCGCCACAGCGGATCGCATTCGACCGAGGCGCCATCGGCCAGCGCGCGGGCCAGCAGGTCGTCGTCGGTATAGAACGGCGGCAGGTCCGGCCCCAGTGCAACCCGCGCGGCGCCGGTCAGGGTGGCCATGCAGATCAGCGCATCGGGTGCCTCTTCGTCGGCCAGCGTCAGCGCATCGGCGAGGATAAGCCGCCCCTCGGCATCGGTGTTGTTGATCTCGACAGACAACCCGTTGCGCGCGGTCAGGATATCGCCGGGGCGCATCGCCGAGCCGGAAATCGCGTTTTCCACCGCCGGGATCAGCACCCGCAGGCGCACTTTCCAGCCCAGCGCCATGATCATCATCGACAGGCCCAGCACGGTGGCAGCACCGCCCATGTCCTTTTTCATCAAGGCCATCCCGGCGGCGGGTTTGATGTCGAGGCCGCCGCTGTCAAAGCAGACGCCCTTGCCGACCAACGTCAGCCGTGGGCCCTCGCTGCCCCAACGCATGTCGAGCAGGCGCGGGATACGGTCGGACGCCCGGCCAACCGCATGAATCAGCGGAAAGTTTTCGTGCAGCAGGTCGTCGCCGTAAGTGACCGAAACCTGCGCTTCGAATTCTTCGGCCAGTGCCAGAACGGCGGTTTCCAGCTCCTCAGGCCCCATCTGCGCCGCCGGAGTGTTGATCAGATCGCGCGTCAGCCATTCGGCGGCGGCCATCACCTCGATGCGGGTGCTGTCAAATCCGGCTGGCAGCCGCAGCGCGGGCAAAGCCGGTTCCGCCCCGCCCCGTCGGGTGAAGCGGTCGAAACGGTAGCCCGCCAGCAACCAACCCAGCAGGTGTTCGGGCAGGTCGGCGTCGTCGAGGCCACCCGCCATATGATAGGTTCCCAGCGGCAGCTTGGCACGCGCGGCGCCCAGCGCCATGCGAGTGCGCGCCCGCGCACGGGCGTCGCCCAGCCCCAGCACAGCAAGGGCCACGCCGCCGCCCGTGGCATCGGGCACGCAGATTGTATCGCCCGCGCCGGCACGATAGCCGACGGCGGCAATCCAGGCGCGGACGCGCTCGGGCTGGGTTTCCAGCCAATCGCCCAGCGCCTCGGCGCGCAGGACGTGGAGGGGGATCGAGGCGCTGTCAGGCGCGGCAAAGGCGGCAAGGCTGGATCGCATGAACGGTCTCGCGTCGAAGGAACGCCTCACCCTAATTCGCAAACCGGCTGAAAAGAAGGGGCTTCTGCCCGATGCCAACTTTCGGCTTTCAGATCGACAGGCCCGGCAGTTCCCAGACCTGCGCCAGCGAGCGATCGCCGATGCGGACCAGTCGTTCCCACACCGCGCGATATGCGACCATGTCACCCGCCCGCGCGGCAATCCCCATGTCACGGGCCACACGGGCCAGCGACGTTAGACCGATGTCAATACTTAGCTTGGACACCTGCTGTGCCTTTGGCACGATATCCAGCAATCGCCCCGCCCGGATCAGTCCGTCAACCTCTGCCAAGATGTCAGAAATTGCCTCGACCGTCTCCATGACGAAGGCTTCGGCGCCTCGGTCACCCAAACGCCGGAACAGGGCCTCTAACGCGGTCGGATCAATCACGATCCGCTCGCTGGGCCTCATTTCATAGACTAATGTCACACCCACACCTCGCTGCCTCGATAGCTCCCCTTGCACCCGACGTCAGGATGTTTGATCCGGGCTAACAAATCGTTGCCCCGGGTGCGGGAATGCCCCTCGCTTTTCGTGCAAATTGAGGATAGCACCATGCCCGCGCCGAACTAAGAGAAATCACCAATGATCTCTTCCCGCAGACTCCCCTCTTATCTGGTGAACCGCTTTCGCGGCTGGCAAGCGACGCATTACACTGAAAATCGCAGCTGGTTCCGGCATTTGGCGCAGGAAGGCCAACATCCGCGTTCAATGTTGATCGCCTGTTGCGACAGCCGGGTGCATGTCACGGCGATCTTCGGCGCCGATCAGGGCGAGTTCTTCATCCATCGCAACATCGCCAATCTGGTGCCGCCGTTCAATCCGAACGGCGACCACCATGGCACATCGGCGGCGGTCGAATACGCGGTGACGGCGCTGAAGGTGGCGCATCTGATCATCGTCGGTCATTCGAACTGCGGCGGCGTGCGCGGTTGCCACGACATGTGCGCAGGCAAGGCCCCGGAATTGTCGGCAGGCTCCAGTTTCGTCGGCCGCTGGATGGAAATTCTGCGCCCCGGCTATGACCGCACAGCGGACATCACCGATCCCGAGGCCCGGATTCAGGCGATGGAAAAGGAGTCCGTGCGCATTTCGCTGACCAATCTGATGACCTTTCCCTTTGTGCGGACCGCTGTCGAGGATGACCGGCTCACGCTGCACGGGCTCTGGCATGACATCGGTGAGGGCACGCTCGAGTTCTACGACTCAGAAACCGACAGTTTCGCAAGCGTCGGCTGAAATAAAGCGAAAGCCCCCATTGCGGAATGGAATGGCGCGGGTCTAGGGTCGCGCCATTCCACATTGCAATCCGGTGACGTCATGTCCGCTGACCGTTTGGTCCCTGCTCTCTTGTCGAGTCTGCGCGAGGGCTATTCCGCCGCGCATCTGCGCCGCGACGCCGTCGCCGGTCTGACGGTGGCCATTGTGGCGCTGCCGCTGTCGATGGCGATTGCCATTGCCTCGGGCGGGACACCGGCGATGGGGCTTTATACGGCAATTGTCGGCGGATTCTTCATATCGGCGCTGGGGGGCAGCCGGTATCAGATTGGCGGTCCGGCGGGCGCCTTCATCGTGCTGGTGGCGGCGACGGTGGCGGAACATGGCATCCCCGGCATGGTGCTGGCGACGATGATGGCCGGTGTGATGATGGGCGCGGTGGGGCTGCTCAGACTGGGCAGCTATATCAAGTTCATCCCTTACCCAGTCACTGTGGGGTTTACCGCCGGGATCGGTGTCATCATCTTTGCCAGCCAGTTGAAAGATCTTCTGGGCTTGACCCTGTCCGGGCCGGAGCCAGGGCCGATCCTGGAAAAGCTGCCCGTGATCTGGCAAAGCCTGCCCAGCGCCAACCCGGTGACAATTGCGCTGGCGGCAGTGACCATTGCGCTGATCCTCGGCCTCAAGAAAGTCGCGCCCAAGGTGCCGAACCTGCTGATTGCGGTGGCAGTGACGACGATCGCGGTGGCGGTGCTGGGCCTCGATACGCCGACCATCGAGTCGACCTTTGGCGCTGTGCCTGCGGGTCTGCCGGCACCGCGCTTGCCCGGCTTTGACTGGGCGCTGATGGTTGCCGTGCTGCCCAATGCCATCGCCTTTACCCTGCTGGGCGCCATCGAGGCGCTGTTGTCCGCTGTGGTCGCCGACAGCATGAGCGGCAAGCGGCACAATTCCAACATGGAATTGGTGGCGCAGGGTGTGGCCAACATCGCCTCGGGCCTGATGGGTGGCATGGTGGCGACCGGAACCATTGCCCGCACGGCGACCAATGTGCGGGCCAATGCGCATGGGCCGGTGGCCGGAATGCTGCATGCAGTGTTCATACTGGTCTTCATGATGGTGGCCGCCCCCCTCGTCGGCATGGTGCCACTGGCCGCGCTGGCCGGTGTGCTGGCGACCGTCGCCTGGAACATGATCGAACGTCACGCCATCGCCACGCTGTTCCGCACCTCGCGGCCGGAATCGGTGGTGATGATGGTGACGCTGTTGCTGACGGTGTTCCGCGACCTGACCGAGGCCATCGTCGTCGGCTTTGCGCTGGGCTCGGTGCTGTTCATCGCCCGCATGTCGCGCGCCACCGGGGTCACCACCCCCGAAGATGACGGCGAGGGGGGCCAGTTGCCCGTCGATGGCGACATTCTGGTCTATCAGATCCGCGGCGCCTTCTTCTTTGGTGCGGCGGCCTCGGTGGGTGCGGTGCTTGAACGCATCGGCGATACCCATCGCGCGCTGCTGGTGGACCTGACGCATATCGCGCTGATGGACACCACGGCCTTCAACACCATCGAGGGTCTGGCCCGGCAGGCGCAGCGGCGCGGCGTGCAGGTGATGCTGACCGGCACCACACATGAGCAACGCCAGCAACTCTTTGCCCACGGGCTGAAACCGCCGCTGGTGCATTACGAGATCACCACCGCCAAAGGGCTGAGCAAGCTGCGTCATATGCTGGACGGTGCGACGGTTGCGGCCTGAGCGCCTGTTGACCCCGCCCCGGCCATTGCCTAGACACCGGCTGACGGCCCTTGTCCGGCCGCCCCGGACCCAGGTGCCCGCCATGCCGACCCCGCAAACGACCAGCCCTGCCGACTCGGCCGCACGTGTGCTGACCATCGAGGGCAAGGCGCTGATCGCCTTTGCCGCCGCGCTGCCCGCCGATTTCGACGCCGCCGTGCGGATGATCCTGAACGGCAAAGGCCGCGTGGCGCTGACGGGCATGGGAAAATCGGGCCACATCGCGCGCAAGATCGCCGCGACCCTCGCCTCGACCGGCACTCCCGCCTTCTTTGTCCATCCCGCCGAGGCCAGCCATGGCGATCTGGGCATGATAACCCCGGACGACATTGCCATCGCCATCTCGAATTCCGGCGAGACCAGCGAATTGGGCGACCTGCTGGCCTATTGCCTGCGGTTCTCGATCCCGGTCATCGGCATCTCGCGGCGCGATGACAGCACGCTGATGCGCGCCGCGACCCTTCGGCTGACGCTGCCCGATTTCGACGAAGCCTGCTCGCTGGGCATGGCGCCGACCACCTCGACGACACTGACGCTGGGGCTGGGCGATGCGCTGGCGGTGGCGGTGATGGAACAGCGCGAGTTCCGCCCCGAGCAGTTCCGCAGCTTTCACCCCGGCGGACGGCTGGGCGCGCGGCTGGCCAAGGTGCGCCAGTTGATGCATTCGGGCGAACAGGTGCCGCTGGTCGCCCTCGACACCCCGATGCCCGAGGTGATCCTGACGATGACGCGCTCGGGCTTTGGCATCACCGGGGTGGTGGATGCGGCGGGGCTCCTGGTCGGCGTCATCTCGGACGGCGATCTGCGGCGCAACATGGACGGGCTGATGACTCGCAGCGCCGGGCAGGTGGCGACGCGCAACCCGGTCACCATCGACCCCGAACACGCCGCTGCCGAGGCCGTCGCGGTGATGAACCAGCGCAAGGTCTATGCGCTGTTCGTCGTCGACGAGGGGCGGCCGGTTGGCGTGCTCAGGCTGCACGATTGTCTGCGCGCGGGCGTGGTGTAAGGAGAGACCATGAGCCATATCGTCACCATCGGCGACATCGCCATCGGAGGGACCAACCCCTTTGCGCTGATCGCCGGACCCTGCCAGTTGGAGAGCCTCGCCCACGCACGAGCGATGTGCGAAGGCATCCTGGAGGCCTGCGCGCCGACCGGCACGCGGCTGATCTTCAAGGCCAGCTATGACAAGGCCAACCGCTCGTCGATCGGCACCCAGCGCGGGCTGGGGATGGACACGGGGCTGGAGATCCTCGCCGCGATCCGCGCCGAATACGGCGTGCCGGTGCTGACCGATGTACACGAACCCTGGCATTGCGCGGTGGCCGCGCAGGCGGTGGACGTGTTGCAGATCCCGGCGTTCCTGTGCCGGCAGACCGATCTGCTGCTGGCCGCCGGCGAAACCGGCAAGGCGATCAACGTGAAGAAGGGTCAGTTTCTGGCGCCCTGGGACATGAAGAACGTGGCGGCAAAAATCGAGAGCACTGGCAACCGCAGCATCCTGCTGTGCGACCGTGGCACCAGCTTTGGCTATAACACCCTGGTCACCGATTTCCGCGGGTTGCCGGTGATGGCGGCGACCGGCTGGCCGGTGGTTTTTGATGCCACGCATTCGGTGCAGCAACCCGGTGGGCAGGGCACAACCTCGGGCGGGCAGCGCGAATTCGTGCCGGTTCTGGCGCGGGCGGCTTGCGCTGTCGGGGTCTCGGCGCTGTTCATCGAAACCCATCAGGACCCGGACACTTCGCCGTCAGACGGACCCAACATGGTGCCGCTGGACCAGATGAAGGGCCTTATCGGCCAATTGCGCGCCTATGACGCGCTGACCAAGGAAACCTTGAATGCGTGACGCCGTCATCATCATCCCGGCGCGCTATGCCTCGACGCGCTATCCGGCGAAACCCTTGGCCAAACTGCGTGGCGCCTCGGGCACCGAGCGCAGCTTGCTGGAACGCAGCGTGATGGCGGCGCGGGCCGCGGCGGTGTCCACGCGCGCGGTGACCGGCGTCTATGTCGCCACCGACGACGAACGCATCGCCGACGAGGCGCGGCGCATCGGCGCCGATGTCATCATGACCGACCCGGAATGCGCCAATGGCACCGAGCGCGTCGCGCAGGCGGTGGAGCGCGCCGGGCTGACACAGCCGATCGTGGTCAACCTGCAAGGCGACGCGCCCCTGACCCCGCCGCATTTCGTCACCGCGCTGATCGGCGCGATGCGCGACGATCCGGCCCGGCAGGTCGCCACGCCGGTTCTGCGCTGCGACCGCGAGGCGCTGGACAATTTCCTCGCCGACCGCAAGGCCGGGCGCGTCGGCGCCACCACCGTGGTGCGCGACATGCAGGGCAACGCGATCTATTTCTCCAAGGAAGTCATCCCCTTCACCGGCAGCCTGAAACGCCATGATCCAATTCCGGTGTTCCACCATGTCGGCCTCTACGCCTATACACCCGAGGCGCTGCGGCTGTATTCCGGCCTGCAACCGGGCGTGCTGGAGCAGATCGAGGGGCTGGAACAATTGCGCTTCATCGAGCACGGCCACCGCATCGCAGCGGTCGAGGTCTCGGCACCCGGCGCGGCCTTCTGGGAATTGAACAACCCCTCGGACGTGCCGCTGATCGAGGGCTATCTCAAGCGCCGGGGCATGGAGTAACCCTCACATCAGTTCGATGTAATCGGGCAGATTGGCCAGATCGGTATAGCCGTCCAGAATCACCAGATTGCCGCCGATCTCGGTAAAATCGAGCATGACATTGCCATCGGCGTCCATCACGCCGAACTGGTCGACCACCTGCTGCACGGTCAGCGTGCCGACGTTGTGCCAGATCCAGTCATCCAGCCGCAGGATGTCGCCCTCGAGCCCGTCAAAGTCCATGATCCGGCCCGATTCGTGGTCGCGGAAAAACTCGAACACATCAGCACCGTCGCCGCCCCACATCGTGTCATTGCCGTTGCCGCCGCGGATCGTGTCATTTCCTGCGCCGCCATAGATCAGGTCATTGCCGCTCATGCCTGACAGCCAGTCGTTGCCATCGCCGCCGATGATGGTGTCATTGCCGTTGCCGCCGCCGACCATGTCATTGCCCGCGTCGCCGTTCAGCATGTCATTACCATCATCGCCAAAGAGCGAATCATTGCCGTTGCCGCCAAACAGGCTGTCGTTGCCGCCGCCGCCATAGATCAAGTCATGACCGTTGCCGCCGTCGATGCGGTCGGCGTCATTGCCACCAAAGGCGGTGTCGTTGCCCGCCTCCAGCCAGATGCGGTTGCGCCCGGCCCCACCATGGACCAGATCGTTGCCGTCGCCGGCCCAGATCTTGTCCGGGCCGCCGCCACCGTCGATGGTGTCGTTGCCGTCGCCGCCAAAGATGCGGTCCGCGCCATTGCCGCCGTCGAGCAGGTCATCACCGGCGCCACCGACCAGCCGATCCTTGCCGCCATCGCCAGAGAGCGTGTCGTTGCCGTCGCCCGCCTCAATCGTATCCTTGCCGTTGCCGCCCCAGATCAGGTTGTTGCCGCCCTCGGACAGGATCAGGTCGTGGCCGCCGCCACCTTCGATCGAATCGTCGCCCATCCCGGCATAGATCGAGTCAGCGCCGCGGCCGCCAATGAGGGTGTCATTCAACTCTGTGCCGTCAAAGCGGTCATTGCCCTTGCCGCCGACCAGAAACACCCCCTGCAGCCCCGGCGGCACGCCGACCGGAAAGCGGTCGCCCCAATCAAACCCGTTCGGGAACAGGTCGGCCACCGTCAGCGGCGTGTTGGTGGCCGAGGTCACGTGAATCACGGTGTCGCGAAAGGTGATGATCGCGCCGGTTGCCGTGGTGGTGATGGTCAACTGCCCCGTGCTGCGCAGCAACGGCAGATCGGACAGGTCGATGCGGTCTTCGCCGACCCGGAAATCGGTGATCTGCGTGGTCCCTGACCCGTCGCGCACGACAAAGACGTCACGCCCGGCGCCGCCGGTCATCACCGTCTGGCCGTCGCCGCTGACCAGAATATCGTCGCCACCGCCGCCAACCAGCGTGTCCCCGCTGCCCTGCGCCATCAGGATGTCCGAACCCGCGCCGCCGGTCAGCACCTCGGCCGCGCCGGTGCCGCGCATCAGACTGCCCAGATTGGCGAGGTCGATGGAGAATTGGGTCACCCCGCCCTCATTTTGCGAGCCGACGAAGATGTGCAACTGGTTGCCGCTGATCGCCGTGGTGATCGCCGAGACCTTGAACATCGAGGTCGTGGCGGCATCGGCAATGGTCTGCACCGTCACCAGTGTTCCGTCAGGCAGCAAGGCGAACAGGGTGATGCCATTGTCGGCGCCACCCGCGATGACAAAGACATGGTCACCATATTGGGCGACGCCCAGTGCCTGCACGCCCTCGAACCTCGTGGCGCCCGTGTCGATCACATGGTCGGTCGCCAGCAGCGAGCCATCCGCCATCACCCGCATCACCGACAACGACGAGGTGCCCGCTGCAGCGAGGATCACATAGGTCTGCCCGCCGAGGCTGACGACCTCCATCGCCGTGGGCGCGTCGACGCCCAGCCCGGTCATCGCCCCGGCATTGCCGGTCACGGTCAGCGCCCCCGTCCCGGCATCCTGCCGCAGGGCCACAACGCCGTTCACCGCATCGCAGGCCGCCAGCACATAAACCTGCCCGGCCACCGTGATCTGCACCAGTTCGATGATCTGCGTGCAGTCAAAATTGCCCGGAAAGATCGGCATCGGCGCCTCGGACATCGTGACCAGCGCGGTCAGGTGCCCGCTGCTGCCCGCACCGGCCTGAGAGATGGCTTCGCCCCAGCCCTCGGTGATCGGACCGCTGACGCGCCCCAAACCGTCGAGCGAGAAACCGATCAGCGATTCGCCCTGACTGCCGACGATCAGCGCGACGTCGCCGCCTGCGCTGGTCAGCACCAGCCGGTCGCTGACGATGGCGGTGATGTTGGGTGGAAAGATCACGCTGCTCGAGACCGTCACGGTCCCGGTGCTGCCGACCACATAATCGACAATCCCGCCATTGCGCCCAGTTGTGCTGTAAAGGTGCACGACGCCGTCGATCACCGCGACCGAGAGGTCGGTGATTCCCTGATCCAGCATTGTCGTGCCAGTGCTGATCACCCGATTCAACTGGAGCCGCATGGCCTGCCCTTCTTGTCCACCTGCGCGCAGACTGGACCGGGGCCGTGGTCCGCCGGGGGACGCAATCGTGGCAATTTTGTGGCCTTCACCCGGCATTTTAGGTGATTTGCGCAGACCACGTCACGGCGGGCTGACGGGGATTTGACAGCGCTCCGCGGATATGTCCTAGCAGGGCCGAAGGGACGGCAGGCGGAGACGATGAGCCAGACGCAAAACGACAAGGGCAGACTGGTCGCGGTGGTCGTCACGCATCAACGTCGCGCGCAGATCGAGATCACACTGGCAGCACTGCTGGCCAGCCCTGGGCACGAGTTGGCCGCGCTGGTTGTCGTCGACATGGCCACAACCGATGGCACATCCGAGGTGTTGGCCAGCCAGACCGATCCGCGCCTGTGTGTCCTGCGGCTGGAAGAAAACCTCGGTGGTGCGGGTGGCTTTGCCTTTGGCCTGCGGCATGCCATGGCCCATCTGGCGCCCGACTGGCTGGTGGTGATGGATGACGATGCGCGCCCACGGCCCGGTGCCCTGGCGGTGTTCCATGCGCTGAACCTTGACGGACTCGACGGATTTGCCGCGGCCGTGCTGTTACCCGATGGCACGCCCTCGGACATGAACCGGCCGACGATGAACCCGTTCTGGCACCCGGGCGTCATGCTGCGGACCCTCGCCGGACGTGGCCGCGAGGGCTTTCACCTGCGCGCCGAGGATTATGCGCGACCGGGGCTGCGGCCGGTGGACGGCGCCTCGTTCGTCGGATTTTTCCTGCGCGCCCAAGTGATTGAGAAACATGGCTATCCCGACGCCAGCCTCTTTGTGAACGGCGAGGATGCGCTTTACACGCTGGGCCTGACCAAGGCGGGCTGTCGGTTGGGTTTTGACCCCTCGGTAGTTTTCGAACACAACTCCAGCACCTATTCGCGCGGCGATCCCCGGTTCCGGCCGCTGTGGCGGCTGTATTACATGCATCGCAATCAGATCATCGTCTATCGGCTGGCGACCGGGGTCTTCTTGCTGCCCGTGCTATGCCTGTATGTGCCGCGATGGTTGTGGCGGATCCGTGCCTATTCTGGCGAGCGCGGGCGGTTCCTGCAGCTCTTTGGCCTCGCCTTGCTGGATGGCCTGCGCCGCCGCACCGACCGCCCACATGCACAGATCGTCGCGCGGGCTTTGGGCCAGCGACCTAACGGTTAAGCAGCGTGCGGTGGTGGCGGCGCAGCAACAGCAGCCCCAGCACCAACGGCGCCAACGCGCAAGCGATCACATAGGGCAGCGAGATGTAATCCGGGTGATAGGTCGAATAGAACCCTGCCCGCATCAGCCCGGTGACATGGATCAGCGGGTTGAACCACAGCACGCCCTGCGCCTCGGGCGGGGTGTTTTCATAGAGGATCAGCACCCCGGAAATCAGCATCAGGGGCGCCGTGGCGATGCCCCAGATTTGCGCCCAGATCTCGAACCGTTCGAAGAGATAGCAGTTCAGCGCCCCCACCCCCAGCGCCAGCAACGCGGCCAGCGCCAGCGCCAGCAGCAGCGCCCCCCAATCGAGGATCAGTGTCACGTCCTCGATCACCACGATGCCCGTCAGGATCAGGACCGTGACAAGGGCGGTGACCAGCGTGTTCAGGATGAAACGGGCCAGCAGCGCATCCAGCCAGATCACACCGGGATAGGCCAGCAACGCGGCGGAATAGCTCAGGCTGCGGCCGACCAGCGTAGAGGTGGACTTGAACATCTGGAACGGCAAGAGGCCGGTCGCCTTGAACAGGATGAAACTGGTGCCCAGCGCCGGGCTCTTGGCGATCAGTGAAAAGGCGAAGGCCAGCACGAGAATAGTCGCCAGCGGCTGCGCCAGCGCCCAGAAAAACCCGCCCGGCGTCCGGCCAAACCGCGTAGACATCTCGCGCAGGATCAACGCCGCCAACGAACGCCCGGCAGCATGGCGTCGGGTCATCCGGGGTCCGGAAACGCTGACAGGCTGGGCATGCTGCGGCACCAGAAGTTCCTTTTGCTGGCCTTCACGCCGCTGACTATGTAGAGATTCCAGCAGCAGCGCAAATGGGCGCTTGGAGGTGGACGGCGTGAACGAGACCCGCGCAGATCGCCAGCGGCGGCGCGAGAGCCCTGCCGACGACGCGGTGGTCCCACCGCGCCCGGCGGTCGCCTCGGTCTTGCCTCTGGCATCGCCCGCCCGCATCCGCCCGCGGCACCGCGGCCTGATTGCTGGATTCGTGCTGCTGGTGGCGCTGCCCCTGCTGGTGATGACGGTCTATCTCTTTGTCTTTGCGCGCGACCAATATGCCTCGACGACCGGCTTCACCATCCGCTCGGACGAATCGGCCAGCGCGATGGAACTGATGGGCGGTCTCAGTGCCATTGTTGGCGGCGGCAGCACGTCGAACGCCGATGTGCTCTATGCCTTTATCCAGAGCCAGCAGATCGTCGAGCGGGTGCAGGCGCAACTGGATATCCGCACGCATTATGCGGCGGATTTCAGCAGCGACCCGGTGTTCTCGCTGTGGCCCGGCTCGACGATCGAGGATCTTCAGGCCTTCTGGCAGCGTGTGGTGATCGTGTCCTATGACCAGTCCTCGGGGCTGATGGATGTGCAGGTCCGCGCCCGCACGCCGCAGATGGCCCGCCAGATCGCCGAGGCCGTGGTCGCCGAAAGCGAGGCGATGATCAACGCGCTGAACGCACAGGCCCGGCGCGATGCAATGGCCAATGCCGAGCGCGATCTGGCCGAGGCGTTGGCCCGGCTGCGGCTGGCGCGCGAGGAATTGGCCGAGTTCCGCGCCCGCACCCAGATCGTCGATCCGGTGGCCGACATCGCCGGTCGCATGGGCGTCATCAACGGGCTGCAAGAGCAACTGGCGCAGGCGCTGGTGGAATATGACCTCTTGTTGCAGACCAACGCCGTCACCGACCCGCGCGTGCGTCAGGCCGAGCGCCGCATCGAGGTGATCCGCGAGCGCATCGCCGAAGAGCGCCGCACCTTCGCCTCGCTGGATACCGGCGCCAGCGACACCGACTATCCCCGGCTGATCGCCCAGTTCGAGGGGCTCGCGGTCAATCAGGACTTTGCCGAGCGCACCTATACTGCCGCCCTGACCGCGCTGGATGCCGCGCGTTCGACTGCCGGGCGCCAGAGCCTGTATCTGGCGACCTATGTACGCCCGACGCTGGCCGAACGCGCCGAATACCCGCAGCGCGGCCTGCTGACGGGGCTGGGCGCGCTGTTCCTGCTCTTGGGCTGGTCGGTGGTGGTGCTGGTCTATTACAGCCTGCGCGACCGTGGCTGACAGGGGCGGGCGATGATCGAGTTTCGCCATGTCTGCAAGGGGTTCGCGGTGCGCGACACATGGCAGACGGTGATCGACGATCTGACACTTACCCTGCCCGGCCGCCAATCGCTGGCGTTGCTGGGCGGCAATGGCGCGGGCAAATCCACCTTGCTTGGCCTGATTGCCGGAATTTTGCGGCCCGACAGCGGCGAGATCCTCAGCGACGGGTCCATCTCGTGGCCGGTGGGGCTGGGCAGCAGCTTTCACCGTGATCTGACGGGCGCGCAGAACACCCGGTTTCTGGCCCGCGTTTATGGCGTCGACACGGACGAACTGGCGGATTTCGTGCAGGATTTCGCCGAGATCGGCGCGCATTTCCACTTGCCGGTGCGCACCTATTCCTCGGGTATGCGCTCGCGGCTGGCCTTTGGCGTCTCGATGGGCATCCCCTTTGACACCTATCTGGTTGATGAGGTCACGGCCGTCGGCGATGCCCGGTTCCGGCGCAAGTCGCAGGCACTGTTCCGCGACCGGATGCGCAGTTCCAGCGCCATTCTGGTCAGTCATAACCTTGCCGAATTGCGGGAATTCTGCGATTCGGCACTGGTACTGCATCAGGGGCAGTTGACCCATTTCACCGACCTCGCCGAGGCCGTTGCCCATCACGAAGCCCTCATGGCCCTGTGACCGTTTGGCCGAGGAGGGCCAATGACCCAGATCCGCGATCTGATCCTGCATATCGGCCATTACAAGACCGGGACGACCGCGCTGCAGGTCTTTCTCAATTCCAATCAGGCAATGCTGGCGCGGCAAGGGCTGGTCTATGCGCGCAAGCCCCTGCGGCAGGCCAAGCATTCCGAATTGGCGCTGGTGATGCTGCGCGATGCCGGGGTTCAGACCCTGATGCACGGCTTTGACGCGCCACGCTCGGCACCGGTGGTGTGGAACCGGCTGTTCGCCGCCGTTCGTGCGCTCGACGACGGCCAACGGATGCTGGTCAGCAGCGAAGAGTTCATGCGCTTTGGTGCGCATCCCGCCGCGATGGACCTGCTGCGCGCCGTCCTGCAGTCGGCGACCGACATCCGGCTGCGGGTGATTGCCTATCTGCGCCCCCCCGGCGAGCATCTGCGCAGCTGGCACAATCAGTTGGTCAAACTGGGGCTGGAAACCGCCGGGTTCAACGCCGCCGTGGCGCGGATGGAGCCGGTGCATTGGGACTACTCCGCCGCGCTGCAGCCTTGGGTCGATCTGGTTGGGGCCGATCAGGTGATCCTGCGCGGCTTTGACGACGGGCTGCGGCAGGGCGATGCGCTTTTTGCCGATTTCCTGAGCGCGCTGGAGTGCCCAATGCCCTTGCTGGCCGAGCCGCCCTTGACCGACCCCAACCCGCGGCTCGATGACCGCCTGCTGGCCTTGCGTCGCGGCTTGGCGCGTGCCGGCCTGCCGCGCGACGAGGCCGCGCGCTGGATGGGCCGCGCCAGCGAAGCGTTGGCGGACGAAGCACCCAGCGCCGATTTCGTCGCGCTGCGTCAGATGGCTGTGGCGGGGATCGAGGCCTTGGCCACCCTGCCCGGCGCCGGGTTCGATCCGACCCGCCTGCTGGCCAGTCTGCCACAAAAGCAAGAGCCCGAGACCAGCGAGACTGAGGCGCTGATCGCCTTGCTGGCCGCCGAGGTGGCGCGGCTGCACCGGCAAGGCGCGGCGATCGAGGCCCGGCTGGCCGCAATCGAAGCGCGGCTGAGCAACGAATGAGGGTGCTCTTCTGCACTTGGGTTGACCCGGATGATCCGGCGCAGCGCGGCGGCGGGCTGAGTGTCTATCAGCGCAATCTGCTGACCGCGCTGGCCTGCCGTCCGGGGGTGGAAACCGCGGTGCTGACCTCTGGCCTGACGCATCGCATGCGTCGTGGGTCACCTGTGGTGGTCAAGCGGGCGCCGGGGCGTCATGTGCTGGTGGACAGCGGCGTCCTCGCCCCCTCGCACGCGGATTTCGCCAACCCGGCGCAGACCGATCACCCGGCAACCGAGGCCGCGCTGGCCCGGTTCCTGCACGACTCCGGGCCTTGGGAGGTCATCCATATCAACACGCTCGAAGGGATGCCCGCCGGGTTCCTGCGCCTGAAACAGGCCTTCCCGCAAACCCGTTTTGTGCTGTCCCTGCACAATTACTATCCGTTTTGCCCGCAGGTGAACCTCTGGCAAGACGAACGCATCGCCTGCACCGATTTTCGCGGCGGCGCGGCCTGCGCCACGTGCCTGCCGGTGCCGCCCAACCCGCGGGCGATCCGGCTGGCCTATGCCGTCGAGGGGGCGCTGGGGGCAGGCACCGCGCTGTTCGAGCGTGGCGTCCGCCCGGTGATGGGGCTGGGGTGGCGGCTGTTGCGGCGCGCCTTGCGCCCGCGCCCGGCGACCCCGCTCACCGACCCTGGCCCGCACTTTGCCCAGCGCCGCGCGCGGATGGTGGCGCTCATCAATCAGCACGCCGATGCTGTGCTCTGTGTGTCCGACCGCGTGCGGCAACTCGCCGAGGGCTTTGGCCTGGCCCGATTGCAGACCCTGCGCATAGGCTCGCCCGAGGCCGAGGCTTGGAGCCGCACGCAAGCCCGCGCCGACTTCCTGCGCCCCGATGGCACGCTGCATCTGGCTTTCCTCGGCTATATGCGCCGCGACAAGGGGTTCTTTTTCCTGATGCAGGCGCTGGCTGCGCTGCCTGATCCACTGGCCGCCCGGCTGCATCTGACCGTCGCCGCCCGTCGCGGCCCGCCCGAGGCGATGGCACTGCTGGAGGCCCTGCGCCCTCGGCTGGCTGGGCTGCACCATGTCGACGGTTATGACCACGCCAGCCTCGATATGCTACTGGCCGATGTGGGCCTCGGTCTGGTTCCGGTGCTGTGGGAAGACAACCTGCCGCAGGTCGCGCTGGAGATGCACGCCCGACATATCCCGCTGTTGACCTCGGACATGGGCGGAGCGCGCGAACTGGGCCAATGCTCGGCGCTGACCTTTCCGGCCGGCGATGCCGGCGCCTTTGGCGCGGCTTTGCAGGCGGTGCTCGAGGGCCGCATAACCCCTCAGGATTACTGGAACAACGCCCGCGCACCCGTGACCATGGCGCAGCATGTCGACGCGCTGTTGCGGGTCTACACGGGCGATCAGCCCTGAAGCTGCCCACCCGCGGCGATCTTCTGCACCACGTCACACTCCTGCCAGCGCACGGAACGCTCGGCATCCCAGAGCACATCGCGCCCCTCGGCCAGCAGGGCCTGATACTTGCGGTATTCCTCGGCATTGTTGAAATGCTGGCGCCGGGCGACCTCGGCCAGAGTCTTGGCATGAAAGGCGGCGTTGTATTTGAAATGCGCGAACAGAAGGTCACGCCGCGCCAATCGCACGTCGGCGACGAAATGCAGCCCTGCCGACAGCCGCATCCAGGGCCGGTATTTCAGCAGGGCGATCTTTTGCGCAACGAAGAGTTCCGGCCGTGCATCGGGGATCAGCCGGTGGCGCAGCGCCGAGGTCCAAACCGGCGCGTCCGAATAGGGCCCGCGCATGCCTGAGACCGCCAGAAACGGCGCGCGTTCGACGCAGGGGGCCAGATCAAAGGGGTCGCCCGTGGTGAAATCGGCCTCGGCCAGGGGCCCCTGCGGATACATGTCCAGCATGAAGACTCGCGCCGCATCGGCCCCGGCAAAGTCCGGTGACTGCACCAGATCGGCGAGCGAGCCGTCGCGGCCGGTGTCCCACAACAAAAACTCGTCCGCGTCCGCCACCAGCGACCAGCGCCCACAACGCAGATTGCCCAGCAGCGCCTGTTGCCAGGCCACCCCGTAATGCGAGGCGCTATAGTCGGTATCAACGGCAAAGGTGGCAACGTCGGGCTGCTGCAGCAGCATCTCCAGACTGCCATCGTCCGAACCATTGTCGGCGATCAGGAACCCCTGCACCCCCAGCGCCCGGTAATGCGCCAGAAAGCGCGGCAGGATCGCCACCTCGTTGCGCAGGCAAGCGATGACGGCCACGGGCGCCGCATTCACCCGCGTCAGCTTGTCCGCCGGTGACAGCAGATCGAGAGTGTTCGATCGCGAACCCAGCCGCAGCGGCTGGAATGTCGGCCAGAGCTTTGCCGGACGCGGCTGCGGGTCGTCGAGCGCGGCGGTGACCTCGGCCATGCGCTCATGCCCGTCGAGATGCACCAACTTGATGCCCGAACCCCGGAAGGGCAGGAACCCGTTTTCCCACTGCGCCACCAAGGAGCCGCCGGGCCGCGTGCGGCGCAACACGCTGACGCGGTAATCGGTGTTCTCGACCCAAATGCCACGTCGCGCCAACAGGTCGCCGACCAGCTTGTCCTCCATGAAGGACAGTGCGATCAGCTCCTGCCCCTCGGGGCTGGCAGCCGCATCGAGCAACGCGGCCATCGCGCGCCGCGAGAGGGCATAGCCCGAGCCGCCATCGGCATAGGTCGAGGGTTCGGGCGATTTGTCCAGTTCCAGCCGACCGCGCAGGCTGGAGGATTTCGCCATGTGCCAGGCGCGGTCCATCTGCCCGCGCACCCGGTGCAGCGGGCGGCCGTAATAATCGACGCCCCGATGCGCGAGGTCGCCGAACCATTCCTGCGGATCCAGCAGACAATCGTCATCGACCTTGACCAGATGCGAAAAGCGGGTGTTGTCATGCACCCAACGCATCAGGGCGAGGGTTTTTTGTGGCAGCCCCTCATAATCATCCGGGCAATCTAGGGCCACGACATCTCCGCTGCGTGTGCCGTCGCCGCCACCCACAAAGACCAGAAACGGCACGCCCATGCGCGCAAGCAAGGGCGCCCAGGTCTGGCGGATCGTCGCCACCCGCGTTTCCAGATGGGCGCGACAGGAATAGAGGCACAGAAGGGTGTCCTGCACCGGGTCGGCGGCGGCGCGCAGATCGGCGGTCAGGTCACGGGTTTGCGGCATCGGCACAGGATGAACCGAGTTGCGCAGCCGCCCGGCGAGGGCGCGCACCTCGGGCCGAGCGCCGTGCTCGGCCAGCAGCGCTGTCAGCGCGACCGAGGGGCCACAGGCACGTCCCAGCGCCTCCTGCGCATGGCTGTCGCCCAAGGTGGCGACGATCTGCCCGGCCGCCTGCAACAGTGCAGCGCCCCCGGCCGCATCGCCCGCCGTCAGCCGCCCGCGCGCCAAATCCATGGCCGTGGTCAGCCCCTGAAAGCGCGCCGTTGCGCCGCCCAGTGCGGCCAGCAATGGCAGCGGATCGGCCTGCTGGCGCAGCGCGGTCAGCGCGCCGCGAAAGGGGGCCTCGCCAACACCCCGCCATCCTGCGGCCAGTTCGGCGCGCAACGCGGCGGGATCGGTGCTCACTGTCACGGCGCCGGGAAAGGCGGCGGCCCGCAGTGCCTCGCCGTCACCCCCGGCACCCAGCAGATCACGGGCAAAGCGCGGCAGATCGAGCGCGCCGATCTGGCGAAACGGTGCCAGCGCAAAGGCAAGGTCTGCGGCGTCGGCACCCGCTTCGACCGCTTCGCGCAGCCGGGCAAAATCGGCCCGCAACTCGGCCAGCCGGGGCGGCAAGGCACTGTCCGGCTGCGCGGCCAGATCGGACCAGAATGCCGGGCTCATGCCGTAAAGTTGCATCGCCAGCCAGATCAGTCGCTCGCGCAATTCGGGCGGCAGAGTCTCGCGCTGGCCTAGCAGCGCCACCAACCCACCGCGCAACCGCGCGCAGGGGGTCCGCGCCCAATAATCGCCCTTGCGCGCCGCCAGCACGTCGAGGAAGGCCGCGACCATCGCCCAGCGTTGCCAGTCGGCCGGACGGCGGCCCTGATGATCCGGCGCATTGCGCGCAATCTCGCCGGCCACCCAGCCCAGCGCCGGTGTGACAACCCACTCAGGCCCCGGCGGCACCAGCGCGCGCAGAGTCTCGGCCACGGCGGCAAAGGCGCCTTCGACATAGAGGTGTGGCAGCGCAACCGACAGCGACCAAGGGTCGTGCGAGCTGACGGGCAACGCACCCTGCGGCAAAATCCGCTGCCGCGCCACGAACAGGTCGCGCGGATCACCGCTCAGGCAAAACCACTCGGTCAGCCGGCACATCAGCGCCAGCCGGTCGGCCAAGGCAGGCAGACGGCGCAGCGCCTCGTCCAGCCGTTCGGGCGCCTCGGCCGGCAGCGCATCGCGCATCGCGAGGTGAAACGCCGTCGCGGCCTGCGTGACGGCGGCCTCGGGGGCAGGCAAGGGCGGCGGTGCGGGCGGCGGCACGTCACTGCCCTCGGCCAGCCAGACCCCCAGGCCAAAACGCTCGGCCGCCTGAAACAACGCGGCCTGCGCGGCGGGTGGCAGCAGGGGTAGCAGGGCACCGTGGCGGGCGTGCTCGATGGCCTGCAGCGCGGTGCGGTCATCGAGCTCCAGCATCCCTGCCCCCGCCGCAATGCGTTCGGCCATTCCTGCCCGCGACAGGGTCAACTGGTCCAACTCTATACCGTCCTCGCCGCACAGGCGCAGCGCCAGTCCTTCGCCCACGCCCATCCAGACCCGGCCGGGCAAGGTGCAGACCAATGCGGTTTCCTGCTGGCCGTCGGGCAAAAGATTGGCCAACCGTCGCGCTTGCGCGGGCAGGGTCAACGCCCCTGCCTCGACCCGGCCGCGCACGGGGCAGCCCGCCCCCAGACCACGCAGCGCCAGTTCCAGCCCCTCGGTCAGGTGCAGGCCCTTTGGCGGTGCCTCGCCGCTGCCGAACAGCAGCGACCCCGGTTGCAAGGCACCCTGCCAGTTCAGCCCGGCAATGCGCGCAAGGTGCGCAAACCCCCGCCGCAGCCCGAACCTTCCCTGCCGGTCGGGCCTCGGCCAGGCGTCAAAACGGCCGATCCGCCGCCCGCCGACCTGCACCGCCACCCAACGCGCGGTCAGCACCAGATCAACCGATACCGGCGCGCGGGCAAAGGCCATCGGCACCCGGATCTCGCGCCGCCAGCCAGCCGCATCGCGCCGGTTGAGCACGACCAACCCTTCGTCGCGGCGCAGCGACAGGTGAAAAGGGATCTGCGCGCCGGTGGCATCGAGGAAATCGAGGTTCAGCACGGCGCCGGTCGCGAAATCCGCTACCGCGCGCAGCCGCGCCCGCCCCTTGATGCTAAAATTCAGCAACCCCGGCCCCCTTGCCGCCGACCTGCGCGGTTATCGCCTGCGGGCGGGTCCGATGCAATCGGCGCGCGCTGGCCCAGTGTGATTGCACCGCGCAGCCAGCGCGGGGTTTCAGGGTCAGGGCGTGCATCCGGGTGGGGGGCCAGCCAGCCGTGCCGCACCGCCAGTGCCAGCGCCGCCAGCGAGGGCAACAGGCGACGGCCATAGCGCAGCCGCACCATGCGCAGGAACAACAGCCCCCGCCAGCCGCGCGGCATTCCCGGCGCCGGGGTGGGCAGCGCCGCGGCCCAACGCGCAGCCTGCCACAGGTCGGGCAGGTCCGACGGCGCATCGGGCACCGCGACGGCAGGCGTGTCGCTCCGCACCGCCCAGCCCGCCGCCAAGGCCGTTGCAAGGGCGATTTGCTGAACCTCGGTCGCGCCCGGATTGTCGGGACGTCTCACGCCCCCTTCGCGCCGGACCAAGAGGTTGCCCAAAGCCGGATACAGCCGCAGCGCCTGCGCCGGGCCCATCGGAATGCGCCCTTCGGCATCCACCACGCAATGCCGGTTGTCACACCAGCCGTCATGCCAGCCCAGCGCGGCGCGGGTCAGCCCGCCGACAACCAGAGGGGCGCCACTGCGCTCGGCCTTGTCGATCAGGTCGCACAGCCCCCGTGGCAAGGGCACCTCGCCGGGCGCCAGGTGCAACAGGTAGCGCCCGCGCGGGGTGCCGCCCGGCGCCAGCACCTCGGCCCCCGGCACGCCCTGCGCGGCGTCCGGTCGGTCGGCGCGCACCGTCAACGGCACCTCACCCGCCATCGCCAGGGCATAAGCGCGCGACATCTCGGGGTCGTCCTGCCAACGCAGCTCCAGCCGGGCGAACAGCGCCCGCGCCGCCTCCAGAAACCGCGCCATCCGGCCGGGGTCGCGCAGAACCTGAAACCGCTCGCCCACCAGCCTTGAGGCCAGCCGGTCAAACGCCGCCGCGCCGCCGACAAACCCCTTCGTCACCAAGGGATGCAGCCTGTCCAGCACCGTCAGCACATCAAAGACCCGCTCATCATCGCGTCCGGTGATCTGGCCGGGGCGTTCGCGGCGGTGGCGCACCAACCCCTCGCGTAGCCAGACCAGACGGGGCGCACGCGCGGCCATCGCCCAGAACACCGGATGATCCTCGAACCACAACCCTTCGGGGAAGCGCAGATCCCCCAGCGCCTCGCGGCGCCAGAGCTTGTTCCAAGCCGAAGGAAAGACCTGCGCCACCTGCCGGGCGTCGCGCAAATCCAGCAGCGTTTCGGTCTCAGGCCGTGAACCGGGGTGAAAGCCGGAGTGCCAGACTTCCCCGTCCGGTGTGCAAAGCATGACCGCACAGGCGGCCCAATCTGCACCGTGGCGGAGGCAGCCGCCGTGCAGCGCGGCCAGAAACCCGGGGGCAAAGGCATCGTCGCCGTCCAGAAACGCCACCCACTCCCCCCGCGCCAGCGCCAGCCCGGCATTGCGCGCTGCCGAAAGGCCGCGGTTCTCCTGGCGGATCAGACGAAAGCGCGTATCGCCACCAATCGCCGCCAACGCCACCGCAGCGCTGTCATCGCGCGAGCCGTCGTCGATCACCAGCGCCTCAAAGTCACACAGGGTTTGCACCCTCAGGCTGGCGATGGCCTCGCCGACCCAGGGTGCCACGTCGCAGACCGCGACGATGACCGTGATCAGCGGATCAGACTTTGTCGCCATAAAGCGCGTAATCCTCGGCGTAAAACGCCTGCAATCGGCGGGTTTCGGCGGCGCTCAGCGCGTCGGGGTCGATCTTTGGCCCGCCGGTCTGCAACCGCCCCAGCGCAACCGCCCGGCCAGAGGCCGCGTGGACCTCCTCGACAAAGGCATCAAGCTCGCCCATGCCGAAGACCCGCGCGTAATAGGCCGGGTCATGGCCCAGATAGGCGACCATCGGCAGCGCATGGTGACGGATGCTGTCGACGGCGGCCATATACCCCTCGAGATGCGCGACAAAGGTCGGAAGATCAGGGTTGAACGGCAAATCCGCGGTCCGCAGCGCCTTGCGGGACTTGTCGCGCGACAGTTCGCGGTGGTGCAGCACACGGTTCGAATAGCACGACAGCAACCGCCGCACCGGGTCGCGCACCACGGCAAGGCGGCGGTGATCGGCCATCGCCGCGTGTTTGAGATCGCCAAAGGGCACGGATTTATAGAAATCATGGATCCAGAAGCTGCGGCCACTGGCGCTGAAGTGCTGAAAGGCAAAGCCGTTTTCCACCTCGAACAACATGGTCTTGATCGAGGTGCACGCGACCTTTGGCACCGCGACATAGCTTAGCTTGAACTCATCCAGGATTGCCGTCATGCCCGCCCCCTTCGCCGCCCATCAGGGCTAGACCATGCCAGCCCCGGTTGCAATCCGCGCGATTGCGCGCGGGCGGCGGGCTGGGGTATGGCTGGGGGCGGCATATCCGGGGGGGCCCATGCACGTCCTTTTGCACATCGGCTCGCCCAAGGCAGGGTCCACCACGATCCAGACCGCGCTGCGGCTGAACCGCGCGGCGCTGAGGGCCGAGGGCGTGCTGGCCTGGGAGCCCGACGCCTCGCGTGGGCCGCCCGCGCGCACACTGGCCAATGTCTTTACCCGCGAGGGCAAGCCACTGTTGCCGCGTGAACGGCTGCATTTCACCACCCGCGCCGAGGCCCGCGACTGGGCCGAAACCGCCTGGCAGTCGCTGGCGGACGAGGTTGCCCGCACCCGCCCGGCGCTGACCGTGCTGTCGAGCGAGCAACTCTACGAGGTGCGCAACATCAAGCCGGTGCTGGCCCGACTGGCGGCGATCTTTGACGGCGTGACGGTGCTGGCCTATGTGCGCGATCCGGTGTCGCAGTTCCGCTCGATGCTGGATCAGCGCATCCGCGACGGCGACCGCTTTGCCGATCTGCCGCTGCCCTCGGTGCCGGTGCAGCAAGGGCATGTGACGCTGGCCAACTGGATCGCCCGACTGGGCGCGCAGCGGGTGATCCTGCGGGCGCTTGACCGTCAATCGCTGGTCGGCGGTGATCTGGTGGCGGATCTGGCGGCGCAGATCGGCGCGGTTCTGGGGCGCGCGGTCCAGTTGCCCGAACCGGTGGGCATGGTGAACGAAAGCCTCAGCGCGGCGGCGACGTTGTGGCTGATGGCCGCGAACGAGGCCTTTATCCGGTTTGGCGAGGGCGACCGCGATCTGGTGCATCGGCGCTTTGGCTTGCTCAGGCGGTTGGAAAGCGCCCCGGCGCTGGCAGGCTTGCCCAAGCTGGCGGATCCGCCCGCGCCGTTGTGCGACTGGATCCGCCATGCCAACCGCGAGGCGGCTGGGTTCTTTGCCGGCGCCGGTCTGGTGATGCCCGCCGCGCCCGAGGGCCTGACCCTGCCCCCGCCCGAGGCCCAGCGCGCCGCACTACGCGACTGGCTGCTGGCGCACCGCGACGGCGCGGCGCTGACGCGGGTGATCGACGCCGCGATCGGCGAATGAAAAAGGGCGCCCGATGGGGCGCCCCTGACGTCGTCCTGCCGGGCGTCTCAGCCCTTTTTCAGGCAGCGCTGGCCCAGAACCTCGGCGATCTGCACCGCGTTCAGCGCCGCGCCCTTGCGCAGGTTGTCGCTGACGCACCACAGGCTGATGCCGTTTTCGATCGTGCTGTCCTGGCGCACGCGGCTGACATAGGTGGCATAATCGCCGACGCATTCGACCGGGGTGATATAGCCACCGGCCTCGCGCTTGTCGATCAGCAGCACGCCGGGGGCCTCACGCAGGATGTCCTGGGCTTCCTGCCAGTCCAGCGGGTCCTCGAACTCGATGTTGATCGCCTCGCTATGGCCGACAAACACCGGCACCCGCACGCAGGTCGCCGTCACCTTGATCTTCGGATCGAGGATCTTCTTGGTCTCGGCGACCATCTTCCATTCTTCCTTGGTCGAACCATCGTCGAGGAAGACGTCGATATGCGGAATGACGTTGAAGGCGATCTGCTTGGAGAATTTCTTCGGCGCGACCTCCTGGCCCGGCACAAAGATGCCCTTGGTCTGGGTCCAGAGTTCGTCCATGCCTTCCTTGCCGGCGCCCGAGACCGACTGATAGGTCGCCACGACGACGCGCTTGATACGGGCGCGGTCATGCAGCGGCTTCAGCGCCACCACCATCTGCGCGGTCGAGCAGTTCGGGTTGGCGATGATGTTCTTCTTGGTATAGCCCAGCACCGCGTCGGCGTTGACCTCAGGCACCACCAGCGGAACGTCGGGGTCATAGCGATAGAGCGACGAATTGTCGATCACCACGCATCCCGCGGCCGCGGCGCGCGGGGCATAGATCTTGGTCGCTTCCGAGCCAACGGCAAAGAGCGCGATGTCCCAACCGCTGAAATCGAAGGTTTCCAGATCCTTGGTCTTGAGGGTCTTGTCGCCAAAGCTGATCTCAGTGCCAAGGCTGCGACGCGATGCCAGAGCGGCGATCTCGTCGACGGGAAACTCCCTCTCGGCCAGAATGTTCAGCATTTCGCGGCCCACATTGCCCGTGGCCCCCGCGACGACGACTCGATAGCCCATCAAACTCTCCTTGGTCTTGCGGACGTTCGCGCGAATACGCGAATCCGGCCCTGTGGAAAAGGCCCTGTGCGCCGGGTGTGGCGAAAATCACGCGGCGATCACTGCGTATTGTCGCGTGCGAACAGGTAGATCACGCACCCTATCAGCAGACTGGCGCCGAACAAAAGGAAGATCGCCTGATAGGGCGCCTCGGGTGGGACCGGTGCCACAGCGCCATGCACCCGCGACGAAAGCGATTGCATCACGCCAACGCCGCCAATGCCAAAGAGGTTCAGCAGCGTCACCCCACGGCCCAGCAGGTGCGGCGGGATGAAACTGCGGCCATGCGCCACCATCATCGGAAAGGACGAGCCGAACAGGCCGATGGCGGCCAAGAGCAGCGTCGCCTGCCACACTCCGGCCACCGGCCAGAACCACAGCGCCAGCATGCAGACCGCGCCAAGCAGGTTGCCGACCAGCACCACGCCCTTGCGGGTGCCGAACAGGCGGTCCAGCGGGCCATAGGCAAACGAGCCTGCCACCATCGCCATCGCCATCGCCAGCGTCACCAGACCGATCTGCGAGGCGTTGGCGCCGTAGACATCGGCCAGATAGGGCCCGGCCCAGAGGCCTCGCAAACCGGCGGCGGGGACATAGTTGACGAACATCAGCGGCAGGATCAGCCACAGGGCCCGGATGCGCAGGACGTCCATCAGGCTGCCGCGCCCCTCGGCCCGGGCTGCCAGCGCGGGTGGGTCGAGGACAAAGCGCCACAGTGCAACAGCGACCAGCAGCGTGACCACGGCCAGACCGCCGACCGTCTGGCGCCAGCCGAAACTCTCGGCGGCAAAGGCCAGTGGCCAGGCGCCCGCCAGATTGCCCAAGGTGCCAAAACCGATGATCGCCCCGGCCAGCGTGGCGAAAACCGCCGCCGGATAGACCCGGCCAAAGATGTAATAGGCCGACATCAACACCGGCGAGCAGCCGACACCGATCAGCGCCATCGCCAGATGGATGTGCCAAGGCGCCTGCGCCAGCGCAAAGACCAGTGCGCCGCCCCCCCCTGCAAGACCCAGCAGCCATGAGGCCGTGCGCCGGGGTCCGATGCGGTCGAGCGCCACGCCGACAGGAATCTGCATCGCGGCAAAGATCAGGAACCAAAGACCGGAAGACAGCGCCAGATCGGCAGCAGTCGCTCCGGTCTCGGCCTGCAGCACCGGACTGAGCACGGCCAGAAAGGCGCGGTAGAACTGGCTCAGCACATAGGCGAGGACCAGAAAGAAGATACCGACCTTCATGCGCAATGTCCTGCATGGGTGAAATTCCGCGCAGCCTCGCGCAATTGGCTGGCAAGGTCCAGAGGGCATGGCGGGCGGTGCGTGCCAGCACGCACCCTACGGGCGCAATTCTGTAGGGTGCGTGCTGGCACGCACCGTCACGCCAGATGCTCACGGAACGCCGCCACCACCTGCCGGTAAATGTCGCGCTTGAACGGCACGATGGCGTCGATCATCGACGCCGCGTCGATCCAGCGCCATTCACTGAACTCGGGGTGCTCTTGTGCGATGTCGATCTGCGCGTCGCGGCCCATGAAGCGCATCAGGAACCACTTTTGCTGCTGCCCGCGATACCGACCCTTCCAGATCCGCGGCACCACATCGTGCGGCAGGTCATAGGTCAGCCAGCCCGGCGTTTCATCGACCACCTGCACCAGCGCGGGCGGCACACCGATCTCTTCGCCCAATTCGCGCAGCGCGGCAAGGCGCGGGTCCTCGCCCTCGTCCACGCCGCCCTGCGGCATCTGCCAAGCTGGCACTGCGCTGTCGAGGCGTTGCGCCGCAAAGATCAGCCCCTGCGGGTTGATCAACATGATCCCCACATTCGGCCGATAAGGCAGCGCCGCAATCTGCTCGGGCGTCACGTCAGTTCCCGTTCATTGCGGCCAGCCCGCGCAGGATATCGAGGGCATAGGCCAGCTGGTAATCTTGGCTGCGCAGGCGCGAGACCTCTTCGGCGGCGCGTTCCTCTTCTTCGACCTGACGACGCTCGTCATCACTGATCGCGTCGTTGCGCAACGACCCGCGCAGGCTGGATTCGCTGCGCATCGGCGGGGTCTCTTCTTCGGGCGTGGTGGTTTCCTCGGCGCGAGGCGGTTGGTGAACCACGATATCGGGGGCCACCCCCAGCGCCTGAATGGAACGCCCCGACGGGGTGTAGTAAAGCGCCGTCGTCAACCGCATCGCGCCGTCACCGCTGAGCGGGATCAGCGATTGCACCGAGCCTTTGCCAAAGCTGCGCTCGCCAACGACCACCGCGCGGCGATGATCCTGCAGCGCACCCGCAACAATCTCCGAGGCCGAGGCCGAGCCGCCGTTGATGAGAACCACCATCGGCCGCCCCTCGGCCAGATCCCCCGGCGTGGCGTTGTGGCGTTCGCTTTCGGCATCGTCGCGGCCGCGAGTCGACACGATCTCGCCGCGGTCAAGGAAGGCGTCCGACACCCGGATCGCCTGCATCAGCAACCCGCCGGGGTTGTTGCGCAGGTCCAGAACCACACCGTCAAGGTTCTCGATGCCACCCAAGGTGGTGATCCCCTCGGCCAATTCGCTGGCGAGGTTGTCATAGGTTTGTTCGTTGAAGGTGGTGACCCGCAGCACGATGGTGCTGCCCTCGATCCGGCTGCGCACGGCGCGGATGCGGATGGTGTCACGGATGATCGACAGATCAAAGGGCTCGGCCACCCCCTCGCGCACGATGGTTACAACGATCTCGGACCCGACCGGGCCGCGCATCAGATCGACCGCCTGCGGCAGCGTCAGGCCCAGCAGCGATTCGCCATCGACATGGGTCAGCAGGTCACCGGGCTGGACACCCGCGTCATAGGCCGGGGTGTCGTCGATCGGCGTAATGACGCGCACATAGCCGTCCTGCTGCGTGATCTCGATCCCCAGCCCGCCAAAGGCGCCACGGGTCTGCACGCGCATGTCTTCGTAATCGTCGCGCGCCAGATAGCTGGAATGCGGATCGAGCGAGTTCAGCATGCCGTTGATCGCCGCCTCGATCAGCGCCGAGGTGTCGACCTCATGCACATATTGCGCGCGGATGCGTTCGAACACGTCACCGAACAGGTCCAACTGCTCATAGACCGATTCATTGGCGGCCTGCTCTTGCGCCAAAAGAGGCCCGGCGATCTGCGTTGACAGAACCACCCCGCCGACGATCCCTGCCGTCGCTGCCACCAGATATCTGTTCATCCGCCTGTCCTGCGTTTGCGCGCGCCGCCGGGGCATTGTGTCCCGGTCACGGCCGCTGCCCAGTCAATTCGAACCAGTCGGCCGGGTCAATGGCCTCGCCGCTCTGTCTCAGTTCCAGATAGAGGGTTTCGCCGCGCCCCGCCACCGGGTCCGGCTGCACAAACTCGTCACCGCGCGCGGTGACTCCGGGCATCAGGCCCAGTGCATCGCCCGCCGCGACAACCTGCCCGGTCTGCA
>Ga0209573_1000420_pt1 | contig 92064 bp, 76 predicted proteins | sample TNRBio252014_DNA_FD_185870 | JGI IMG/M metagenome (GOLD analysis project Ga0209573, IMG submission 185870) | Wastewater treatment Type I Accumulibacter community from EBPR Bioreactor in Madison, WI, USA - TNR Reactor_6/25/2014_ DNA (SPAdes)... | ecosystem: Engineered > Bioreactor > EBPR >... | reverse complement strand
CCAGACCTCAACCCCATCGAGCACAAATGGGCGCAGGCCAAAGCCATTCGCAAACAAACCCTCTGCTCTGTCGATGCTCTCTTTCGCTCCAATCAATTATGATCACTTTTATTCGATTTTGCTATAAAAAAGAACATGATGCTCTTATCGTGCAATTGGCCGACTTGCGAGAGAAATTGGAGAATGGAAAAACCTCCATCAGCTTTGAGCTAGCTCACTTTCTCAAAATTTGGTTGACCAAGCATATTATGGATGTCGATAAGGCTTATACCCCGCATTTCCTGGCCCAGGGGATTAGACCTGAATTAGCACAAAAATCCTGGGTGCAGAAGCTTTGGGATTCAGTCACTGGACGCCCTTAAGCGGCGAGACAGAACGCCCGCAGATAACAACAAAAAAGGCCGCATCTGCGGCCTTTTTTAGCAAAGATAGCTCAGGGCGGAAGCGACCCGTCCCGGCTAACCCACTTACTCAAACTCAATAATGGCCTGATCGACCGCAAGACTATCGCCGGGTGCAGCCATGATTTTGGCCACTTTGGCATCCTGCTCAGCCCGCAACACATTCTCCATCTTCATTGCTTCAATCACAGCCAATTCTTCGCCACCCTTGACCTCTTGCCCGACTTGCACCGCCACCTTGGTCAACAGACCCGGCATCGGCGATAGCAGGAACTTGGACAAATCCGGTGGCTCCTTCTCCGGCATCAGGGCTTGCAAATCAGCCAGCCGGGGCGACAACACCATGACATCGGCTTGTGAACCCCAGTGGAACAGGCGATAAATCATGTCGCGGCGTTCCACTTGGATGCAGATGTCGGTACCGTTCAGCGTGCCCTTGAACAGCGGATAGCCGAACTGCCAGTCACTGCGCACCTGATAGGCTTCATCCATATAGATCACATCGTAGCCACCTTCAGCCGGGTCCACATGCACAGGATGGTGCTGACCATTCATCATCACCACCCAGTCATTGTTGACCTTGCGCTCATGACCAAGGAGTTGGCCGCTGGTTTGCGCAGCACGATCCATATACCGGCGATGAATGAAGGCTGCGACCGCAATCAGCAACGCCGGATCGTCGTGCGGTACGTCCGTCGCGTGGAAGCCGTTGGGATATTCCTCGGCGATCATGTTGGTGCTAATCCGCCCGGTCATAAACCGGGTATGCACCATCAAGGCAGCCAGGAAGCTGATGTTGTGCTGCACCCCACGGATAAAGAACCGATTGAGTGCATCGCGCATGTGCGAGATCGCCCGATCACGGGTGGCCCCATAGGTGATCAGCTTGGCAATCATCGGGTCATAGTACATCGACACTTCGCTGCCTTCGTAGATGCCGGTATCGACCCGCACCACGTCGCTTTCTTCGGGCGGCATGTACTTGACCAAGCGCCCAATCGACGGCAGGAAGTTACGGAACGGATCTTCGGCATAGACCCGCGCCTCAATCGCCCACCCTTTGAGCCGGACTTCTTCTTGGGTGAAGGCCAGTTTTTCGCCGTAAGCGACCCGAATCATCTGCTCGACCAAATCCAGGCCAGTGATGAATTCGGTGACGGGATGCTCGACTTGCAAGCGGGTGTTCATTTCCAGGAAATAGAAATTGCGCTTGGAGTCCACGATGAACTCAACCGTACCTGCCGATTGATAGTCCACCGCACGGGCCAGCGCCACCGCTTGTTCACCCATCGCTTTCCGGGTCTTTTCATCGAGGAACGGGGAGGGCGCTTCTTCAATCACTTTCTGGTGACGGCGTTGCAGTGAACATTCACGCTCACCCAGATAGACGATGTTACCGTGGCTGTCACCGAGTATCTGGATTTCGATATGGCGCGGTTCTTCGATGTATTTCTCGATGAACACGCGGTCATCACCGAACGAGGAGCGGGCTTCATTAGACGCACGCTCGAAGCCATCCACGCACTCGGCGTCATTCCAGGCCACGCGCATTCCCTTACCACCACCACCGGCGCTGGCTTTGAGCATGACCGGATAGCCGATGCTGCGGGCGATTTCCAGGGCATGGTCGCCATCTCGGATGATGTCGGTATAGCCCGGCACGGTGTTGACCCCGGCTTCCTTGGCCAGAATCTTCGAGGTGATCTTGTCACCCATCGCCTCAATGGCTTTCACCTTCGGGCCGATAAAGACGATCCCTTCCTTTTGCAGGGCATCGCAGAACGCGGCCCGCTCCGATAAAAAGCCATAACCGGGATGCACCGCTTCCGCGCCGGTGTCCTTACAGGCTTGGAGGATGCGATCCATCACCAGATAGCTCTGAGCGGTGGGCGGCGGGCCAATCAAAACGGCCTCGTCAGCCATTTCGACATGCAGCGCGTCCTTATCGGCTTCGGAATACACCGCAACAGTTTTGATGCCCATTTTGCGGGCAGTCTTGATCACACGGCAGGCAATTTCGCCGCGATTGGCAATGAGAATTTTCTTAAACATACGTCAGCCCCTTACAGCGGAATGTTGCCGTGTTTGCGCCACGGATTTTCGAGTTCCTTGTCCCGCAGCATCGCCAGAGAGCGGCAAATACGCTTGCGGGTGCCGTGGGGCATGATCACATCGTCGATAAAACCACGATGGCCGGCGATAAACGGGTTGGCGAATTTCTTGCGGTATTCCTCGGTGCGTTCGGCGATCTTGGCCGGGTCACCGATGTCACCACGGAAGATGATTTCCACTGCGCCTTTCGGCCCCATCACCGCGATTTCTGCGGACGGCCAGGCAAAGTTGACATCACCGCGTAAGTGCGCCGAACTCATCACGTCATAGGCACCACCGTAAGCCTTGCGGGTAATCACCGTCACCTTCGGTACAGTGCACTCAGCAAACGCATACAGGAGCTTGGCACCGTGCTTGATGATGCCGCCGTATTCCTGGGCAGTACCAGGCATGAAGCCGGGTACATCCACAAAGGTGATAATTGGAATATTGAACGCATCGCAGAAACGCACGAAACGCGCCGCCTTGATCGAGGACTTAATGTCCAGACAGCCTGCCAGCACCATCGGCTGGTTAGCGACGATACCGACCGGCCAGCCATCCATCCGGGCAAAGCCGGTGATGATATTCTTGGCGTTTTCCGGTTGTACTTCGAAGAAATCCACATCATCCACGACCTTCAGGATTAATTCCTTCATGTCGTAAGGTTTATTGGGATTGTCAGGAATCAGTGTATCCAGCGAATAATCCATCCGATCAGCCGGATCGGGGGTGGGCCGGAACGGCGGTTTTTCCTTGTTGTTTGGCGGCAGGAAGTTAATAAAGCGCCGCAACATCAACAACGCCTCAATATCATTCTCAAAGGCGCGGTCGCAAACACCGGAGCGGGTTGAGTGGCTAATAGCCCCACCCAGTTCCTCGGCGGTGACTTCTTCATGGGTGACCGTTTTGACCACATCCGGGCCGGTCACGAACATATACGAGGTATCCTTGACCATGAAGATGAAATCGGTCATGGCCGGGGAATACACCGCGCCACCCGCGCACGGCCCCATAATCACGGAAATCTGCGGAATCACCCCGGAGGCCATGACGTTGCGCTGGAACACATTGGCATAACCGGCCAATGACGCCACGCCTTCCTGAATGCGGGCACCGCCTGAGTCGTTCAAACCGATGACGGGTGCGCCGACTTTCATGGCATGATCCATGATCTTGCACATTTTTTCGGCGTGTGCCTCTGACAGCGAGCCACCAAAGACGGTGAAGTCCTGGCTGAATACGAACACCAACCGACCATTGATGGTGCCATAGCCAGTGACCACGCCGTCACCGGGAATAGACGTTTCGCCCATGCCAAAGTCATGACAGCGATGCTCGACGAACATATCCCATTCTTCAAAGCTGCCCGGATCGAGCAACACTTCAATGCGTTCGCGTGCGCTGAGCTTACCCCGCTTGTGCTGCGCGTCAATGCGGCGCTGTCCGCCGCCAAGGCGGGCGGCGGCACGTTTTTGTTCTAATTGATTGATGATGTCATGCATAAACGCTCTCTCCTTAGTGAAGCAAGCGCTGGTGGCGGACCAACAGCGCCAAAAGCCTGGGCAACAATAAAGGCCTCGAAGCCAGGGAAACCGGCTGCTGAGGGGGGATCGGGAGGAATAGCGCCGACGGTGAACGCGCGGCACAAACGCGGTGAATCAGGTCACTTGGGAGGCAAACCGTGCGGTCGCCAGAGTAATTTTTATCCAATTCCTTGATTATTCTCATTTTTATGGATTTTGGATCGGGTTGTGATAAAGTCACGAACCGCCGGTACTAGGTCCGTCAATTATAATAGGGTTTTTAGTCGTTTTAGCAGCGGTGCGCCGATATTTTCGCGTTAAGCCGCACCGCCCCTCCCCGGTTGCGACAAGTCAAGATGAACATAGCGCACAACAGCTTGGTGCTTTACAAAAACGGCCCTGCCCGCGTCACCGCCATCGGCGACAAATTGGAAATTGCCTTGCTGGATGGGCGGTCGCTGCGAGTCCGTCCCAAGGACGTGATGCTGCTGCATCCCGGTCCCCTGGCTGATTTGCGCGACTTGGCGGCTCCCCCCGGCGAGATCGAAGCGGCTTGCGAGTTACTGGCCGGTAGCCAAACCACGCTGACCGAACTGGCGGAACTGGTCTATGGCACCTATACCCCAGGGACCGCTTGGGCCGCTTGGCGGTTGCTGGATGAAGGGCTGTATTTTCGGGGTCCGCCGGAAGCCATTGCGGTTCGGTCGCTGGCCGATGTAGCGCAAGAGCAGGCAGCCCGCGCGGCGAAGGAGGCCGAGCGATGCGCCTGGACTGGGTTTTTGCAGCGGGCGCGCGCGGGTCAGTGTGCGCTGGAAGATAGCCCGTATCTACGCGAGATCGAAGAGGTTGCCTGGGGCCAACGTGAGCAAAGCCGGGTGCTTCAGGCGCTTGATTGTGAGCAAAATCCTCAAAGCGCGCACGCTGCCTTGCTCAAACTGCGCCACTGGGATGGCACGATGAATCCTTATCCCTACCGGATTGGGGTGACGCTAGCGCCCGTGGCCGTGGAATTACCTGCGCTGCCCGATGAGCCACGGCGCGATTTGACCGAGTTACCGGCTTTTGCCATTGATGATGAAGGCAATCTTGATCCCGACGATGCGCTCAGTCTTGATGGCGACCGACTCTGGGTGCATGTGGCTGATGCTGCCGCTTTGGTTTGGCCAGATTCTTCGGCTGATCTGGCAGCGCGGGCGCGCGGCGCGACGCTGTATCTGCCAGAGCAAACGATACCGATGCTGCCACCGGCAGCGGTCAGCCAGCTCGGTTTGGGGTTGACGGAGATCTCACCGGCGCTGTCGTTTGGCTTGCAACTGGATGCCAGTGGCCTGGTTGTGGCTGTTGAGATTGTCCCCAGTTGGGTGCGGGTGCAGCGCTTGAGCTACGCTGAGGTGGATCGACGCCTGGCTTTGGCGGAAGAGCCATTTTGTAAGCTCTATGCAGTGGCGGAACGACATCAGGCGCGCCGCCGAGCCCATGGCGCGGTCTTTATCGACTTACCGGAAGTCAAAATGGAGGTTTGCGATGGGCGCGTCGCCATTGAACCGGTCGCGCGGTTGCGCAGCCGCATGATGGTGGCGGAAGCCATGTTGATGGCCGGTGAGGCGGCGGCGCGCTTTGCGCGTGAGCGGTCGTTGCCTTTTCCCTATGCCACCCAGGAAGTGGCCGCCACCGCTGATCCTGCGCCAACGGGGCTGGCGGCGATGTATGCGTTACGGCGCACTTTGCGGCCACGCCGCTATAGCAATCAGCCAGGCGCTCATAGTGGGTTAGGCTTGGAGATTTACGCCCAGGTCACCAGTCCGCTACGCCGGTATCTGGATTTGGTGGCTCACCAGCAATTGCGAGCGATTGCGGTCGGTAGCGCCCCCTTGGCTAGTCAAGCGCTCATCGAGCGGATCGGCGCTTCGGAAACAGCGGCCATGGCGGTGCGGCGGGCAGAGCGCTTATCCCGTGAACATTGGACACTGGTTTACTTACAGCAGCACCCGGATTGGCGCGGTGACGGGGTATTGGTTGAGAAACGCCTACCGCGTTCTACCGTCTTGCTGCCTGCGTTGGCGCTGGAGGCGCGGGTTAAGACGGCGGACAGTGCGTTACTCGATCATCCGCTGCCGTTGCGGTTAACCGGGATTGACTTGCCGGAGCGGGCTGCTTATTTCAGGGTAGGCTAAACCTGTGGGTGGGTTGACCGTAACGCGATTTTAAAAACGCGTCGGCTGCGTTTTCCGTTCCCAATCGGCGGCTTGCCGTGGATCGCGCGGCAAGTTCAGTTCTCCTTGGCGATACGCCTGCGCCAGGCGTCTGGCGGCCGTCGGGTGTCCGCCATTGGCGGCTCGTTGCAGCCAGGCGACGGCGGCGGCCTCGTCACGACCAACGCCGCGACCCTCGGTGTAAGCCATTGCGACTTGATATTGCGCCGGTGCGTATCCGCGTTCTGCTAACCGTTGAAACCACTCGAACGCCAATTCAGGTGAAGCGGGTAAGCCTTCACCGCGCCGGTAGGACTCCGCCAGCCAATATTGACCGCCGACATCGTTTTGACGCGCCGCTTTTTCGAACCAATAGCCAGCCCGTTGCAGATTGCGCGGCGTGCCTAATCCAGTCCGGTAAATGAAACCCAGCCGAAATTGGGAGGGCGCATGACCATTTTCGGCCAGCGCAGCCAGCATCGCAATGCCTGATTGCATATCACCCTGAAATAACGCCTGCATCGCTGAGCGGTATTGCGCCTGCTGTGGATCACAGCCGCTTAGCAGCAAAACGCTGCATAACAGCAAGATCGTACCGAAACGCCTATTCACTCTTTTGGCTCCGCAGAAAGCGTTGGCGAGGTGGGCGGCGTAACAGCAGGCGGACTAGTCCGCCACAAGACCCCGCCAAGGATGATTTTTTGCAAGAAGGGCCGGTGAAGCGCTAGCCAGGCGACTAAGGGCGCCAAGACCGGGAGCACCAGCACCGCCAGTTGTCGCCCCAAACCCCACAAGTGATAAAAGAAAGGCGAATCGGGTAGGGCCAGAGCAAAATCACTCAGCGGAGCCTCTGTCAAGATGGGTACATGGGTGCGGTAAAGCGCCAGTTGAAATTGCGTATAAAGCAACAGACCCGCAAAGATAACCGGCAACAGACCAAAAGTGCCAATCAGTAACCGCCGCAGCAGTCCTCGTCCCGGCGTTGCCAGAGTGAGTCCCCAAAATAGCGCCAGGATGACCGTTGCCCGGTTAAACGGTAGCAGTAAAGCCATGAACAACTGGGGCGAGTCCAGCAGGGGCTGGATCAGGCTGACGATCAAGCCCCGATCGCCTTCGACGCCAACCCCTAGAACAGCGTCCGGCCACAGCCAGCGGCTGGCGACTCCCACAGCATAACCAAGCCCTTGCGCTAGCGGTTCTCGCGCCAGCCACCACCACAAGGCCAGGCTAAGCGGCAGGAAAAGCGCCGCGCCCAGCAAAAAGCGCAGCAGGGGATCACGCGGCCGATGCATCAGTCGGTGCAACCAGTGGAAACCGGCGAAGCCACAAGAGGAAAATGAGCAGGACATCCAGCAAGATCAGCGCATCCCAGACATACCAGTGAACCCAGTGAAACCACTCAGGTTTCCACGCTCCCAAATAGACCAGGCTGACGATACGCGCCAAATTCAAGGACTGTACACCGATCCAGCCCAGCAGCAAACCGATCAGTCGATAGCGCCACGGCGCGGGAAAAGCCAGCATCGCCGTCCACAACAGCAAGGTAGCTTCCACGCCATTGCAAAGATCGAGAATGCGCACGCTAAAGCCGGGGATGGTCAATACGTTATCCTGTACCCAGACTTGACCGCCAAACAGCGAAATCAAGCCACCGGCTGCTACGGTCAGGCTATCGGTGAACGGTTTAATCAGCACATCGCGTACCGGGGGCAGATAGACTATGCCGTACAGCAACAAGCCGATGCCGATAAAGGCCAATAAGAAGCGTCGCATGAATGATGTCTCTGATTCAGGTTGGCCAGCAGATAGTACTGCACGCAGGAAGCGATGCCCTAGCCTTTGTTACTGCTAAAGCCTGAAGGCAGACTAGTATGATGCCCAGTGCGATGAGGACTACTTTTAACACGGCCCCCTGCATCGCCTACACTTAATCGGACCCTACCCGCCTTGGAGCATTGCGCCGGATGGCCCATGACAATGAATTCACACTGATGAAAGAACGGCGGTTCCTGCCGTTTTTTATCACCCAATTTCTGGGCGCTTTCAACGATAACGTTTTTAAAAACGCCCTGATTATCTTGATCGCCTTTCAGATGGCCGCCACTGATCCGGCCCACGCTAACACCTTGATCAATCTTTGCTCTGGCCTGTTCGTGTTGCCGTTTTTTCTGTTTTCGGCGACTGCGGGCCAACTGTCTGACAAGTACGAGAAGTCCCGGTATATCCGCTGGGTCAAGCTGCTGGAAATCGGCATCATGCTGGGTGCTGCGGTGGGATTTCTGCTCAATAGCGTGGCTTTGCTGATCGCGATGTTGTTCATGATGGGTTTTCATTCCACGCTGTTCGGCCCGGTCAAATACAGCATCCTGCCGCAGCATCTAAAACCCCAGGAGCTGGTGGGCGGCAATGCCTGGATTGAGATGGGCACCAACATGGCGATCCTGCTGGGCACCATGCTGGGCGGGATTTTAATCGCCTGGCAAGACGGGCATCTGTGGGTGTCAGTTGCGGTAGTGCTGATCGCTATTGGCGGCTTTCTGAGCAGTTTAACGATTCCAAAGGCACCGCCTGCGGCCCCGGATCTCAAAATCAACTGGAACCCTGTGACCGAAACCTGGCGGATCCTGCAATTAACCCGCCAGAACTTCACCGTGTTTCAGTCGGTATTGGGCATCTCCTGGTTTTGGTTTTTGGGCAGCATCTATCTGGCGCAATTGCCGAATTTCACCAAGTTGACCCTGGGCGGCAACGAGCATGTCGTGACGCTACTATTGACCCTGTTTGCCGTTGGCATCGGTATTGGCTCGCTCCTGTGCGAGCGTTTGTCGGGACGGATGGTGGAAATTGGTTTGGTGCCTTTTGGTTCGATTGGCTTGACGGTGTTTGGCGTCGATCTGTTCTTCGCTGCGCCGTCGTCGCCGGTATCCGGCGGGGAGCTGCTCGGTGTGGGGGCGTTTTTAACCCAGCCGGGCAGTTGGCGAGTGCTGCTTGATATTGTGCTGATTGGCACGTTCGGCGGTATCTATATCGTGCCGCTCTACGCCCTGGTGCAGCAACGCAGCGAACCAAGCCAGCTTTCTCGCGTGATTGCCGGGAATAATATTCTCAATGCCGTTTTTATGGTGGCGGCAGCGCTCATCGCCGTGTTGATGCTCCGGCAGGGTTTAACCATTCCGCAATTGCTGCTGGTCATGGCGATTTTCAACGCAGCAGTCGCGATCTATATCTTTACCCTGGTGCCTGAATTCCTGATGCGCTTTATGGTATGGATTCTGGTCAATGGGGTTTATCGGTTAAAGACGCAAGGGCTGGAGCATATTCCGGAGCGAGGGCCGGTGCTGGTGGTCTGTAACCATGTCAGTTTGATGGATGCGCTGGTGGTCAGCGGCTGTTGCAGGCGACCGATTCGCTTTGTTATGGATTATCAGATTTTCAAGAATCCCCTCTTGAACTTCATCTTCCGCACCGCAGGCGCTATTCCGATTACTTCGGCACGCGAAAATCCGGAAATCTTGAAGCGCGCTTACGAGCGGGTCGCTGAGTATCTGCAAAACGGGGAAGTGGTCGGGATTTTCCCGGAAGGGCGCTTGACGCCAGATGGTGAGATTGGGCCTTTCAAGACCGGCATCGAGCGCATTCTTAAACACACCCCCGTTCCAGTGATACCGATGGCGCTACGGGGTTTATGGGGTAGTTTCTTTAGTCACCGCTATGGAAAAGCGATGAGTGGTTTTCCGCGCCGGTTCTGGTCACGAGTTGAATTAATAGTCGGGGAGGCGATACCGCCAGAAAAGGCGACCTCAGCTGTTTTACGCGAGCAGGTCGTCGCCCTGCGCGGCGAGTGGCGCTAGGAGAGCTATTGTGGGGGAGAGCTAATGAAGCCGAACCAGTTAGTGGGACTCGTTGCCAACCGAAAGCCCCGGTGGGGACGGCAACGCGGTGAGGTGCCGATGTGGGTGATTCTAGGTCTGGGGTTGATCGCGGGGGTTGGATTGTATTGGTACACCACGCCCCGCGATGCACCCGCCTGGGCGCGCAGTTGGTTGCCGACTACCGAGTCTGCCGGGCAGAATAAAACGCTTTATCGCTGGCAGGATGCCTATGGGCGGGAGCATGTCACCGATAAGCCGCCGGTCGGTCGGCCCTATCAGGTGGTTATTTCCCCACTGGACGCCAATGTGCTGCCCAGCTCGCCAAGGCGAACAGAGGACCACTAAAGAAAAACTGAACCGCGTTCAGAACCATGCCAACCGCTCTAACGAAAAACCGCCCAGTGGGCGGTTTTTGTTTAACAGGGCATCAGCCTTCGTAACAGCGCGCTTAGGTTCAGGGCGCATCTTTTTTCGGCTGTTTAGCCTGGGTAGCCAGCTTATTCAGATCCTCAACGCTCATTTTATCATCGTAAATCCCGGAGCCGACCTGAATATCCGGCTTGAAGGAAACCTCTGCGCTGTGAACGTAGGAGATCTTGCGGGACGATTTGGCCTCGCCCGGCTTCGGCCACCAATACTCAACCCAGCCGCCGTCAGTATTGTCCCCGGCCTTGCACATGTCCTTGAACAGGAAATGATCCTTGTCATCCTTCATTTGCAGGATCGGCTTGCCGACCATATCCGGGCGTAGCGGATGAGCGATCATCACGTTATCGCGACAGCTATAGACAAACACATAGCTGTCTTTCCAGACCCAGCGAGAGTCCTTATTGTTGTTGAAATCCGAGAATCCCGCCAAACCCTTGTCTTTCAAATACTGCACCGCTTCATGCACTTTGGTGACAACTTCATCAGGCGTCGCCGCGACGGGATCCGCAGCGCTGACCCAGGCGGGCACAGCCGTCAAAGCCAGGGTCAGGCCGGTCAAACCGAGCATTGTTTTTCGCATTTTGCAACTCTCCAAAAATGGGTGACGAAGGATTTGGTTTTCAGGACACCCACGGCTTATACATGGGCAGGATGACCCGACCGTACAGGCCATTCAAAATGATGCCGGCTAGCATGTACCAGGCTGCAAAAGCGCAAACCATCAACTCATAGCCCGCGACGACCGTCAGGCCAGGATAGCCAAAGTGCGCCAGATCCAGCAGGATGAAGCCGATCAGCAGCGTAGTAAAGGTAAAGGCCATCGCGCCATGGATGCGCAGCGAACCGATCCAGAGAATGACGGTGAACAACGTCCACGCCACCAGGAACCAGCCGACATCCTCGGTGCCCGCCTTGAAAATATCGAATTTGTTGCCCAACAGCATGAAACACAGGGAAATCCAGAATGCGCCGTAGGAGGTGAAGGCGCAATAACCGAAATTATTCCCGGTCTTCTGTTCCTGTAAACCAGCAATCAACTGGGCCAGACCGCCGAAAAAGAGGCCAAGCCAAACCACCGGGCCGATGCTGGTCATCCAACCGACATTATGGAATTGCAGGACCAACGTGGTTAGACCAAAGCCGGCTAAGCCGATCACAGCCGGATTACCGAGGGGGGGTTGTTGCTCTGACATGTTGATTCAATCTCCCATAGTCTTTTTATGCCGTATGGTGAGTCCCTGGTTTGGGATTAGTGTGTGGTAGATACGGCTTTCATTACTTTAGCATTATGCCAAGCGAGAGAGAAATTATAGGGCTTGATTGTGGAGTGAAGATGACTCAACAAAAGTTAAGCGTTTTCCTTGCGCGAGGCCCGTTTGCGCTCATGTTCCAGTAACAGTTTCTTGCGCAGGCGAATCGATTTGGGTGTGACTTCTACCAGTTCATCATCATCGATAAATTCCAATGCCTGTTCCAGACTTAAGCGCACCGGTGGCGTCAGCAGGATATTCTCGTCTGATCCGGCGGCGCGGATATTGGTGAGCTGCTTGGCCTTGAGCGGATTGACTACCAGATCGTTGTCGCGGGAATGAATGCCCACGATCATGCCTTCATACACTTCATCGCCAGGGCCAACCATCAAGCGGCCGCGTTCCTGCAAGTTAAACAGCGCGTAAGCCAGCGATTTACCGGTGGAATTGGCAATCAGCACTCCGTTGATCCGCGCGCCGATGGCCCCTTTCTTAACCGGTGCATACCGATCAAAAACGTGATAGAGCAATCCAGTGCCGGAGGTTGTGGTGAGGAATTCGGTCTGGAAACCGATCAGGCCGCGCGCCGGAATCAGATAATCCAGACGGACCCGGCCCTTGCCATCGGGCTGCATATCGAGCAAATCCCCGCGCCGTTCGCCGAGCTTTTCCATGATCGCGCCCTGGTGCTGCTCCTCGACATCGACAGTCAATTGCTCGAAAGGCTCATGTAATTCGCCGTCGATTTCATGCACGATGACTTCCGGCCGTGACACTGCCAGTTCATAGCCTTCGCGGCGCATGTTTTCAATGAGGATGGACAGATGCAACTCGCCCCGGCCGGATACCTTGAATTTGTCGGGGTCATCGGTATCTTCGATCCGCAGCGCGACATTGTGAATGAGTTCCCGATACAGCCGCTCGCGTACCTGACGGCTGGTGACATATTTCCCCTCACGACCGGCAAAGGGCGAGGTATTGACCTGGAAAGTCATGCTCATGGTCGGTTCGTCGACCTTGAGCGATGGCAGTGCTTCGACCGCGTTGGGATCGCAAATCACATCGGAAATGCCTAAGCCATCGATGCCGGTGAAGGCGATGATGTCGCCTGCCGAAGCTTCAGGAAATTCAATCCGCTCCAAGCCCTGAAAGCCGAGGATTTGCAGGATGCGCCCGTTGCGGCGATTGCCAGTGGGATCAAGAATCGTGACTGGGGTGTTGGTCTTCACCTTACCGCGCCGGATGCGGCCGATGCCGATGACGCCCACATAGCTGTTGTAATCCAGCGAGCTGACTTGCAATTGAAAAGGACCCGCAGGATCAACGTCAGGTGGGTTGACATGATGAATGATGGTCTCGAATAGCGGGGTCATGTCGCCTTCGCGCACGGTCTCCTCCAAGCCGGCATAACCATGCAGCGCCGAGGCATAAATCACTGGAAAATCCAGTTGCTCATCCGTCGCGCCCAGCCGGTCGAACAGATCAAAGGTGCGATCCAGCACCCAATGCGCCCGTGCGCCCGGCCGGTCGATCTTGTTGATGACGACGATAGGGCGAAACCCCATGGCGAAGGCTTTTTGCGTCACAAAGCGGGTTTGCGGCATCGGGCCGTCCACCGCATCGACCAGCAACAGCACCGAATCCACCATCGATAGCACCCGTTCGACCTCGCCGCCAAAATCGGCATGGCCTGGGGTATCGACGATATTGATGTGATAGTCGCGCCAATACAGCGCAGTATTCTTGGCTAAAATGGTAATGCCGCGTTCCCGCTCCAGGGCGTTGGAATCCATCACCCGTTCAGGCGGCGCGGCCCGGTCGCCAAGCGTGCCGGATTGTTGCAGTAGTTTGTCAACCAAGGTGGTCTTACCGTGATCCACATGGGCGATGATGGCGATGTTGCGAAGTTTTTCAATCACGAGACGGCTCTATCGGGGTGAGGCGGGGTAGGCATTATAGCGAAGCCGCCAGAACGACGAAGCCCCGCACGGAGCGGGGCTTCGGCTGATGGGGTTGGTGGAATCTGTTTTATTGTGCAGCCGCGAATTTTTTGACCATCGTGGCTTGGGGACCTTTGGGGCCAGCTTTGACTTCAAATTCGACTTTTTGGTTTTCCGCCAAGGTCCGAAAACCCTGACCTTCGATCACGGAATAATGTACAAATACGTCGTTGCTACCGTCCTCCGGGGCGATGAAACCGAAACCTTTCGCTTCGTCAAACCACTTCACAGTACCCGTACGCATTAACACAACCTCAAGCCAAAATATTTTTTCTGTCAGGTTAGTCAAGCGGCTTGGACTTTGTAAGAGCATCAGTCCGCCAGGAACCGACTTTGGATATTTCGAGGTTCTTCTCATCCTCTATCCGTGGTGGAAAGTACGGTAAAGCATTTCATTCCGCAAGCAAATTTTGTGTGCCTTTGCACAAGGTTAGTGCAAAAATGCGCGCCATTTCGACCCTGGCTGGGTTTTAATGATGGCCTCTCTAGCCTTTGAGTGATTCTGTGGAAGAAGCTTTTCTTGCTCTAAAAATACGCTTGACGGACTGTTCGATCCGTGACCGTAATCGATTTACCCGCCGTCTGCATGGGCTGCGCCAGCGGGCGCGTGATGGGAAACCCATCGATCACGGTTTGGAACAACTGCGTACGGACATCGAAGCCGCCGTCACCCGGCTGGAAGAGCGCCGCGCCGCGCTACCCAACGCCGAATTTGACGATAGCCTGCCGATCAGCGCCCATCGTGAGGCAATCGCTGCTGCAATTCGCGACCATCAAGTCGTCGTAGTGTGCGGCGAAACTGGCTCTGGTAAAACCACCCAATTGCCAAAAATCTGCCTCTCGCTGGGATTGGGAGCGGCGGGTTTAATCGGTCATACCCAGCCGCGGCGGATCGCCGCGCGCTCGGTGGCAGCACGGATTGCCGCTGAACTCAAAACCACAGTGGGCGATCAGGTCGGTTATAAGGTGCGTTTTTCCGACCGCACTGGGCCGAATGCTTTCATCAAGCTGATGACTGACGGCATCCTGCTGGCAGAAACGCAAAGCGACCGCCTGCTGGAACAGTACGAGGTCATCATCCTTGATGAAGCCCACGAGCGCAGCCTCAATATCGATTTTCTGCTGGGCTATCTCAAGCGATTATTACCGCGTCGGCCTGATCTTAAGCTGATCGTTACCTCAGCGACGATTGATCCGGAGCGCTTTTCCCGCCATTTTAATGACGCGCCTATCATCGAAGTCTCTGGCCGCACCTATCCGGTTGAGATTCGCTATCGACCCTTGATCGCAGTTGATGAAGATGAGCGCGACCGTGATTTACAACAGGCCATTTTGGATGCGGTCGATGAAGTCTGGCAGCAGGGGCCGGGCGATATTCTGATTTTCCTCTCCGGCGAGCGCGAGATTCGGGAAACAGCAGAAAGCCTGCGCAAGCACCATCCGCCCAATACCGAAATCTTGCCGCTGTACGCGCGTTTGTCCGCTGCTGAGCAAAATCGGGTGTTTCAGCCGCACGGTCGACCCCGAATTGTGCTGGCGACCAACGTCGCGGAAACCTCACTCACCGTGCCCGGCATTCGCTACGTGATTGACCCTGGCATGGCGCGGATTAGTCGCTACAGCCCGCGCGGCAAGATTCAGCGCCTGCCGATTGAAAAAATTTCCCAAGCCAGTGCCAACCAGCGCGCCGGTCGTTGCGGTCGGGTGATGGCGGGAGTCTGCATTCGGCTCTACGCCGAAGACGACTATCAGGCGCGGGCACCGTTTACCGATCCTGAAATTCTCCGCACGCATTTAGCGGCGGTGATTTTGCAGATGAGCGCGCTGAATCTGGGACGGCCGGAGGATTTTCCGTTCGTCGAAGCGCCCGATTCGCGCCAGATCAGCGACGGCTTTCGTCTGCTGTTTGAGCTACAGGCGGTGGACGAACAGCGGCGCATCAGCGAGCTGGGCCGACAACTGGCTCGACTGCCACTCGATCCACGGCTGGGCCGAATGCTGTTGGCGGCGCAGCGGGAAGCTTGCCTGAAGGAAATGCTGGTCATCGTTGCTGCGCTAGCGGTGCAAGACCCGCGTGAGAGGCCATTGGAAAAGCAACAAGCCGCTGACGAGAAGCATCGGCGGTTTCGCGATGAGCAATCCGATTTCCTGGCCTGGCTCAAGCTGTGGGATTACTACCACGACCAAGCCCGGCAACTGTCGAAAAATCAATTACGCAACCTGTGTCAGTCCGAATTTTTATCCTTCGTGCGGCTGCGGGAATGGCATGACCTGCACCATGAATTGCTGGGACTTACCACGGAAATGGGGATGCGGTTGAACGAGGAACCTGCCCCTTACGCCAATCTGCATCGGGCGTTGCTGACGGGGTTGCTGGGTCATATCGGTTTGAAACAGGAAGAAAACGCCTATCTCGGCGCACGGGGCCGAAATTTCTATCTATTCCCTGGCTCTGGGCTGTTCAAGAAGCGGCCGCGTTGGGTGGCGGCGGCGGAACTGGTGGAAACCAGCCGCCTGTATGCTCGCACTGTCGCCCGCATTGAGCCGGAATGGGTGGAAAGTCTGGCCGGTCATCTGTTGAAACGCAGCTACGCTGAACCGCATTGGGAGAAACGTTCAGCCCAGGTGACAGCGCTGGAGCGGGTGACGCTATATGGTCTGCCGCTAATCAGTCATCGCCGGGTCAATTACGGGCCGCTGGATCCGGCCTTGGCGCGCGAAATTTTTATTCGCCACGCGCTGGTAGCCGGTGATTTTCACTGCAAAGCACCGTTTTTTCAGCATAACCGGGAACTGTTGGCTGAGCTGGAGGAACTGGAGGTACGCGCCCGCCGTGATTTGGCAGCGGACGAGGAAGCGCTATATCAGTTTTATGAGGCGCGGATTCCCGAAGGGATTTACAGCGGTCCCGCGTTTGAGACCTGGCGCAAACAGGCCGAGCGAGAGAACCCGCGTCGGCTGTTTCTGGATCGCGCTGCACTGCTGGCGGCGGCGGGGCCTGCCAGCGACGCTGAACGCTTCCCTGATTACCTTGATCTTGATGGCCTGCAATTGCCGCTGGCTTATCGCTTTACCCCTGGCGCTGACGATGATGGCGTAACCCTGACCGTGCCACTGGCAGCGGTCAATCAGGTTGATCCCCAGCGGTTGGATTGGCTGGTGCCCGGTTTTCAGGCGGAGCGCATGGCGGCGCTGTTGAAATCGTTGCCCAAAGCACTGCGGCGTCACTTCGTACCGGTGCCCAATTATGTGCAAGCCTTAATTGAGGTCATCGAACCCGGTGCGCAGTCGCTGGTGGCGGCCATGAGCGGGCGGCTGGAAAAAATGACCGGGGTGTCCGTTCCCGACGAAGCATGGAATCCCGCTGCCGTGCCCTTGCATCTGCGGATGCGGGTGCAAGTGGTGGATGCCGATGGCCAGGTGTTGGCGGTCGGTCGTGATTGGGCGGCGATTCAGGCTGAACTGCGTGGTGAAGCCCGTCATCGCTTCGCTGCTCTGCCAACCCCGGAATTCGAGCGTACGCAGGTGCGCGATTGGGATTTTGGGGAACTGGCCGAGGAGGTCAGTTTTGTGCGCAACGGCATTCAATTGCGTGGTTATCCCGCTTTGGTCGCTGAGCCGGACGGTACGCTGTCCTTGCGCTTGTTGGATTCGCTGGGGCGAGCGGAGGCAGCGACTCGGATTGGCTTGCGGCGTTTGCTGAGTTGGCGATTAGGCGCGACTTACAAACAACTGGCGCGCGATTTGCCCAAGTTTCAACAGATGACCTTGCATTATCTGGGCGTGGGTACCCAGGAGGCGCTGCGCGAGGATTTATTGGCGGCGATTCTGGATCAGGCGTTTCTCAATGATCAACCATTGCCGCGCGACCGGGCCGCATTTGAGACTTTGCTAGAGGGCGGTAAAAGCCGATTAGCGGCGGTGAGGGCCGAAGTTTGCGGGATCGCCGCCGCTGTGCTTGCAGCCTATCAGGAGGTACGGCGCTTATTAAGCGAGGGCACCCTGGGTACAGAAGCGCTAGAGGATATGCGCGCTCAGTTGGCGCAGCTCATCTATCCGGGTTTCATTAGCCAAACCCCGCCGGAGTGGTTACCGCATTTACCGCGCTATCTGCGGGCGATCACTTTGCGGCTGCAAAAGCTCCGGCACGCGCCGGACAAGGATCGGCAGCGCAGTGGCGACATCGTGCGCTTGGCAGCGCTTTGGCGGCGGCAAGCTGAGCGCAACGCACTGGCGGAAAAAGTCGACCCTGAATTGCTGCGGTTTCGCTGGCTACTAGAGGAACTGCGGGTGTCCCAATTCGCCCAGGAATTAAAGACAGTCGCGCCAGTGTCGGTGAAACGGTTGGAAGAACATTGGGCCAAGGTACGCCAGAGTTAAAGGCGATGGCTTGCCTGAATCAGCGGCGAAATCGCTCGTAAGTGCCCATCAGGCGATCAGTGGTCTTTAGCAGCAAGGTCAATGGCTGGCCAATGGCCTCGAAATCCACCCCGTCCAGCCAGTTCTTTAATTCCAGACCCAGGGCGGTATCGCCTTCCATCACTACTCGGCGATTGAAAAATAAGGTATCGGAATCTTCGCGGCGAGTGGCCAGCGCCATAAAGTCATAGAGCGTGCCGCTGATCGATAAATCGGGTGTTGCGTTGCTCTGGCAAGCGATGAAGCCGGCAGGTCCAGCATAACGAAGCCAATAAGTGATCCTGGCGTCGCGCACCTGAATGGCCAGCACGCGATCACGCAGAAATTCAAATTCCCCCTCACGAATATAAGTCGCCAACAGCCGATTCAAAGCTGTCATCAGCACAGTTGAGTGAACAGCGCTGGGAATCAGCGAAAAAGGAAGAGCGAGCAACGCGGGCAGAGTCGGGCGACGCGGCGTCTGAAACTCAGCGGAGTCAGCGGCAGAATTCATCATCGATCAATACCTGTTGGCAGGATAAGGAGAAGGCCGAATCAGCGCTTCATCGCCTCGAAGAATTCCTTGTTCGTCTTATTGGCCTTGAGCCGCTCCAGCATGAACTCCATCGCCTGCAATTCATCCATGGGATGCAAGAGCTTGCGCAAAATCCACATCTTCTGCAAATCATCCGGATCAGTGAGCAATTCTTCACGCCGCGTCCCGGAGCGGTTGATATCGATAGCGGGAAAGACCCGCTTTTCCGAAATGCGCCGATCAAGATGGATTTCCATGTTGCCGGTGCCCTTGAATTCCTCGTAAATCACGTCGTCCATGCGCGAGCCAGTGTCGATTAACGTCGTCGCGATGATGGTCAGTGAACCGCCTTCTTCGATGTTGCGCGCTGCGCCAAAGAAGCGCTTGGGCTTTTGCAGGGCGTTGGCGTCGACGCCACCAGTAAGCACCTTGCCGGAGGCAGGCACTACCGTATTGTAGGCGCGGGCCAAACGGGTAATAGAATCGAGCAGGATCACCACGTCACGCTTATGTTCGACCAGGCGCTTGGCCTTGTCGCTGACCATTTCGGCGACCTGGGTATGGCGGGTGGCCGGTTCGTCAAATGTGCTGGCGATCACCTCACCACGGACCGAGCGCTGCATCTCGGTGACTTCTTCCGGCCGCTCATCAATCAGCAGCACGATCAGATAGCATTCGGGATGATTGGTGGCGATGCTTTGTGCAATATTCTGCAACATCATGGTTTTGCCGGCCTTAGGCGGCGACACGATCAAGCCGCGTTGGCCCTTGCCAATGGGGGCGATCAGGTCAATCACCCGTGCGGTAATGTCTTCGGTGCTGCCATTGCCGCGTTCCAGGGTCAGCCGTTCATCGGCGTGTAGCGGTGTCAGATTCTCAAACAGCACCTTATTTTTGGAAGCTTCCGGCGGCTCGAAATTGATATCGCCTACTTTCAACAGCGCGAAATAACGTTCGCCCTCCTTGGGAGGGCGAATCTTGCCGCTGACGGTATCGCCGGTGCGCAGATTAAAGCGGCGGATTTGGCTGGGTGAGACGTAAATATCATCGGGGCCGGCCAGATAGGAGCTATCGGCCGAGCGTAAGAAACCAAAACCGTCTTGCAATATTTCCAGCACGCCATCGCCGGAAATATCCTCACCGCTTTTAGCTAAGGCTTTGAGAATACCGAAGATCACGTCTTGTTTGCGGGAGCGCGCCATCCCTTCGAGTTTGAGGTCCTGCGCGATAGCGATGAGTTCAGCGGGGGATTTCTTTTTAAGTTCAGTCAGATTCATGGAAGGTAGATGCTCGAAGCGGCTGGCGCTCAAGAAGGCGCCGGTGGGGGAGGGGTCCAGGGTTCGCGTCTCGGAAAGAGGCCAGGAGCGGAGTGGTATAGGGGCGATGGCTGGGATGGCGAGCGCGGCGTGGCGGTTAAGCTAGCATGGCTGCGAAACGGCGTCTACCTCTTGCGCAAACGCCGCATTGAGAGCTTAGCGTAAACTGCTGTCGAGGAAGGCGACAAGCTGCGATTTGGACAAAGCCCCGACTTTGGTTGCTTCGACGTTACCGTTGCGAAACAGCATCAGCGTCGGAATACCACGGATGCCGTATTTGGGCGGCGTGTTCTGGTTTTCATCCACGTTCAGCTTGCAGATTTTAACGCGGCCTGCATATTCTCCGGCAACTTCGTCCAGGATGGGGCCGATCATCCGGCAGGGGCCGCACCATTCAGCCCAGTAATCGACCAAAACCGGCTGGTCGGCTTTCAAAACCTCGGCTTCGAAGGAGCCGTCGGTCACATGCACAATATGCTCATTCATAAAAATGCTCCAGTATAGAATAAGTTAGCAAAGCATTGGCTCGCCGGTAGGGCGATTTAGGACAGCGGGAACCGAAGAAATGGGATTGGGTCAGGCAGATTTCAACCAAACGATTTTCGCGGGCAGCATTAAAAACCATGATCCCCCGGCGTTCGACAAGGGATATTGTGGCAAAATATCGGACCGGGGAATACTTTTCTTTCAGTTTTACAGCGCCTGCATTGGGCGCCCCGATTTATCCCCGCACCCTGTCGCCTCGGGATTATCATTACATTCATGCAAAAAGACCATTTGACTTCTGTGTTGTTTTCTTCACTCGGACTGAGTGATCCGCTCCTGGAAAGCCTGGAGGATGCTGGCTTCATTTACTGTACGCCCATCCAGGCCGCCACCTTGCCGCTCGCCCTGAAAGGTCAGGATATCGCCGGTCAAGCGCAGACTGGCACCGGTAAGACAGCGGCATTTTTATTAGCCATCCTGCATCATCTGATGGAGACGCCCGCTGCCGACGATGCGGTTGGGCCGTGGGCGGTGATTCTGGCACCGACGCGCGAGCTGGCGGTGCAAATCCATCGGGACGCTGAGTGGATCGGCCGTTATACCGGCCTTAAGTTTGCCGCCGTGTATGGTGGTACCGGTTACGACAGTCAGCGCCGTCAGCTTGAAAGCGGAGTGGATGTGCTGATTGGCACCCCCGGACGCCTGATCGACTACTTTAAACAGGGGGTCTACCGGCTGTCTGACATTGAGGTAGTGGTTCTGGATGAAGCGGATCGGATGTTTGATCTGGGCTTTATCACTGATATCCGCTATCTGTTGCGTAAGATGCCGCCGCCTGGTCAGCGCATCAACATGCTGTTTTCCGCGACGTTGAGCAACCGGGTCATGGAATTGGCCTACGAGCACATGAATGACCCGCAGGTCATTCGGATCGAAACCGAGCATGTCACCGCCGACAAGGTGCGCCAGACGCTTTATCATGTTTCAGCCCACGATAAGATCCCCTTGCTGCTGGGCGTGATGCGCCAGCAAGATCCCAAGCGCACCATGATTTTCGTCAATACCAAGCGCTCAGCGGATCGGGTCAGCGGCTATTTGTTGGGCAACGGCTATCAGGCCGAGGTCCTATCGGGCGACATCCCGCAAAATAAGCGGTTGCGTTTACTGGAAGCCTTTCAGCGTGGCGAATTACCGATTCTGGTGGCGACCGATGTGGCAGCGCGCGGGTTGCACATTCAGGATGTGACGCATGTAATCAATTTCGATCTGCCGCAGGATCGGGAAGATTACGTTCACCGGATCGGGCGCACGGCGCGCATTGGTGCTAGCGGCGACGCCATTAGCTTCGCGTGCGAGGAATACGTCTATTCGCTACCGGAGATTGAGGATTTCATCGGCCAGAAGATCCCGACATTGCCGGTGAGCGAAGATCTGTTGCTGGAATACAAACCGCCCAAGCGCCTGGAACGGCGGCGGCCGCCGTTTGCCGGGGGTGAACATCGCCCGCGCAGCCGCACCCCGCACCGGCGACCGGCCAATCGGACCTAAGCGCAACAGGAGCGCAGCGCCCACGCTGTCGAACCGCAGGGGCTGTGAGCCATAGTAGATTGATTCTCCAGGTGAATTGTTAATGACGCCCAAAGACCACAAGATCGATTTGAAGGATTTATTGCTGATTCTGGCCCGTCGGGATGGCTCGGATATTTATCTCAGTACCGGTGCCCCACCCTGCGGTAAGTTTCAAGGCGTCTTGCGGATGTTGGATAAAGAGCCGCTCTCGCCGGGTCGGGTCAAGGAAATCGCCTATTCGGTGATGGACGCCGCGCAAACCGCCGAATTTGAAAAAACCCTGGAGATGAACCTGGCCGTCAGCGAGGCTGGAGTTGGCCGCTTCCGGATTAACATCTTCAGGCAGCGCGGCGAAATCTCCATGGTAATCCGCAACATCAAAACCGAGATTCCGACCGTTGCCGATTTGGGTCTGCCAGAGGTGTTGACCCGCGTGATCATGGAAAAGCGCGGCCTGATCTTGTTTGTCGGCGGCACGGGATCTGGTAAGTCCACTTCTTTGGCAGCACTGATCGACCATCGCAACACCAACAGCGGCGGCCATATCATCACCATCGAAGATCCTATTGAATTCGTCCATCGGCATAAGCGTTCGGTGATTAACCAGCGCGAGGTTGGCGTCGATACCCTCAGTTACGCCGATGCGCTCAAGAACACCCTACGGCAGGCACCCGATGTGATCCTGATCGGCGAAATCCGTGATCGTGAAACCATGGAACACGCCCTGGCCTTCGCCGAAACCGGCCATTTGGCCATTTCCACCTTGCACGCCAATAGCGCCAATCAAGCGCTGGATCGCATTATCAATTTTTTCCCTGAAGAGCGGCGCTCGCAGTTGTTGACTGATCTATCAAGCAATTTGCGCGCCTTCGTTTCCCAGCGCCTGATCCCCACCGTCGATGGCAAGCGGGTCGCGGCCATTGAGATTTTGCTCCATTCGCCGATGGTCGAAACCCTGATCAAGCGGGGCGAGATGGGCGGCTTGAAGGAAACCATGGAAAAATCGACAGGATTGGGGATGCAGACCTTCGATCAGGCGCTCTATGCACTCCATCAAGCGGGCAAGATTACCTTCGATGAGGCGATCAAAAACGCCGACTCTGCCAACAACTTACGATTGCGGATCACCCTATCGGATGGCGCGCCCGCCGCCAGTCGCTCCAGCGGTTCGGGTCTATCGCTGGAAATGCTCGAGCAACCGCAAGAGGAAGAAAAACCGGCAGCGCCGAGCGGCAATCCGCTACCGCCGCGTTAGGAGGGTTTGCAGCCGTGAGTGAACGACCAGCCAGTGCAGATTTATCGGTCGATGAGCAGGTTCAGGGGTTGATCTTCGATTGCGACGGCACCCTGGTCGATACCTTGCCCTTGCACTATGCCGCCTGGCAGGAGACGTTTGGGGAGTTGGGCTTGTCCTGCCCGCTGGATTTTTTAGTCCTGCATAATGGCAAGCCGACCGAGGTGATTGTTGAGCTGTACAACGCGAAATTTGGCCACTCGCTGGATGTGGGCCGGTTTACCGCCGCCAAGGAACGCCGCACCCATGCGCTGCTGGATCGGGCGAAGCCCCTGGAGCCGGTCGCTGCGCTGGCGCGTCGCTGTCATGGTCGTTTACCGATGGCCGTTGTTTCCGGCAGCAATCGGCCTAATGTCGAGCGGGCTTTGCGCGCTGCGGGCCTTAGCGATCTGTTCCCTGTGGTGCTAACGGCTGATGACGGGTTCCCGCCCAAACCCGATCCGGGCCTCTTTTTAGAAGCCGCCCGCCGACTGGGCGTCAATGCGTCCCTGTGCCAGGTCTTCGAGGATGCCGATTCTGGCCTGGAGGCCGCGCATCTGGCCGGAATGCGGGCAACGGATGTGCGGCCGTTGGGGGGTGGCTACCAGCAACAAAACCTGCAATCCTGATTGGGGCATCTCAAGCCGCAATCCCGCTTAGCCGCAATAAAGGCTCGATGTGTGGTTTGCGTCCCCGGAAGTCGATAAAGCTATCCAGGGCAGGACGTGAACCGCCTACCGCCAAAATCGCTTCCCGGAAACGGGCACCGGTTGGCCGGTCGAAGATTCCGTTCTCCTCAAAGGCGCTGAATGCGTCAGCCGATAGCACCTCCGCCCATTTATAGCTGTAATAGCCTGCCGCATAGCCGCCAGAAAATAGATGGGTAAATGCGTTGGTAAAACGATTCCAGACTGGCGGAATAATCACCGCCGTCTGTTGGCGGACCTCGTGAAGTAGCTGGGCAAGTCGACTGCCCTGGGCTGGATCGTAGTCGTGATGGAGTCGGAAATCCAAAAGGGCAAATTCCAGTTGGCGCACCATCATCATCCCGGCCTGAAAGTTTTTAGCGGCCAGGAGCCGCCGATACATTTCCTCTGGTAACGGTTGACCGGTTTGATAATGTCCTGATAGCAAAGCTAATGCCTCGCGCGACCAGCACCAGTTTTCCAGAAACTGGCTCGGTAATTCCACCGCATCCCATTCCACCCCGTGAATTCCAGACACGGGCGCATAATCAACTTCGGTCAGCAGATGGTGTAGACCATGGCCAAATTCGTGGAACAGCGTCACCACCTCGGTGTGGGTCAACAAGGCTGGATCGTCGCCTACCGGCGGCGTGAAGTTACACACCAGATAGGCCGCTGGTGGTCGGATTTGGCCCTCTATTCGCCGTCGGGCCAGACAGCCATCCATCCAGGCACCGCCGCGTTTGTTGGGGCGCGCATAAAGATCCAGATAAAAGTAGCCTTGCGCATGGCCCGCTGGATCCAGGATTTGGTAGGTGCGCACATCCGGATGCCAGACCTCAATCCCATCCAGTGGACGGATCGTGATAGCGAATAGACGCTGGGCGACCGCGAAAAGTCCGAAGAGGACACGGCTAATGGGGAAATAGGGCCGCAGTTCTTCCTGAGACAGTTGATAGCGATTCTGGCGCAGCTTTTCCGAGTAGTAGCCGATATCCCAGGTCGCCAGTTCCTTGATCCCGAACTGATCACCGGCGAACTGGCGTAATTCCTCCAGCTCTTGTTGCGCCTGGGGTCGGGCGCGGGCAGCCAGGTCGGCAAGAAAGCTTAAGACCTGATCGGGCGATTCGGCCATTTTGGTGGCCAGGGAGTATTCGCTGTAATCCTGAAAGCCTAACAATTGCGCCAATTCGTGACGCAAAGCCAGGATCCGTTCCAGGATGGGACCGTTATCCCAGCGCCCGGCCTGAGGCCCCTGATCGGAGGCGCGTGTGCAATAGGCCCAATAAAGTTCACGCCGTAGCTCACGATCATCGGCATAGTTCATCACCGGTAGATAGGAGGGTAGCTCTAAGGTCAGTAACCAACCTTGCAAGCCTCGCTGCTGGGCGGCTTGCCGCGCCAGCGCCTGCGCCGACTCCGGCAGACCCGCCAGTTGCCCTTCGTCGGTGAGGTGCTTAGTCCACCCTTGGGTCGCATCCAGCACATTTTCGGCAAACTTCGCATTCAGTTGGGTTAGCTCTTGCTGGATAGCCTTGTAGCGGGCTTGTTGTTCAGGCGGAAGAGCGATGCCAGATAGGCGAAAATCGCGTAAGGCATTGGCAATCACCTTGCGTTGCGCCACATCAAGCCGAGAATACTCATCCCCATCAGCAATTTGTTGATACGCTCGATACAGCCCCTCGTGCTGACCCAGATCGGTGAAGTAGGCGCTGCGTTTGGGGAGACAGGCGTTGTAAGCGCTGCGCAACGGTTCGGAATCAAGCACGGAATGCAAATGACTGATGGGCGACCACATTTTATGCAGGCGGTCGGCAAGTTCTTCCAGCGGCCCAATCAGGTTATCCCAACTATAGCGGGTGTTGGCCGCCAGCAAGCGCTCGATTTCGGCTCGATTCGCAGCCAGCAACTGCGCATTGCGGGATTCGATACCCTCTGGAGTGATGGTGTTATAGGACGGGAGGTCGGGAGTTTTGAATAAAGGAGGGGTCATGACCGGTATCCAGGCAAACCAGCGTTAGGGATTCTCGGAGTCCAGTTGTTCTACCAGCGCCTCGCGCAGGTCGGCATATTTTTTGGAATCGTTAAGGATGCGATTTTCCCGGTCGGTGACGAAGAAAATATCCTCGGCCCGCGCGCCGATGGTCGCGATTTTGGCATTGTGCAATTGCACCCCACAGTCCATAAAGGCTTGCCCAACCCGACACAGCAAACCCGGCCGATCCCAGGACACTAATTCCACCATGGTACGGCTATTGGCGAAATCCTCGCGAAACGCCACCACGGTTGCGATCTGAAATGCTTTCTGAATCCGTGAAATATGCCGACTGGGCCGCAGGGGTACAGCCTCCGGCTGCTGGAGATAATGCAAAAGGGTGGTGACAATTTCCTTGGTTCTGATCCGTTCCCGAATTGGTTCGCCGGAACCTTCCAAGACGGTGAAACTGTCCAGGGTATAACCGCTATGGCCGGTGATAATCCGGGCGTCAAGAATGGTCAGGCCCAGTTGATCGAGAATGGAGGTGATCAGGGCGAACAGGTTGTCCTGGTCGCGGGTGTAAATGAAAATCTCCATACCCCCCCGGCTGGGATCATCGCGAGCCATCACCAGGGGACGTGGATCGTGTCTTTTTTTCAAAATCGCCCGGGTGTGCCAGGTGATTTCATCAGACGAATGGCGCAAGAAATAATCGTCGCCAAAGCCTTCCCAGACCTGAGCAATGCGCTCGCCATCGATTTTGGTCAGACTTAATTGTTGGCGGGCCTGCGCCTGAACTTCCTGAATCCGGCCATCCTTGTCGATAGGGTTATCCAGACCCCGGCGCAGCGCTCGGCGTGTGGACTGGTATAGCTGCCAAAGCAGCGAGTTACGCCAGGTGTTCCATAGTTTCGGGTTGGTGGCACGGATGTCGGCGACTGTGAGTAGGTACAGATAGTCCAAATGCATCTGATCGCCCATCAAACGGGCGAAGTCGTTGATGACTTCCGGATCGTAGATGTCTTTTTTCTGCGCGGTCAACGACAAGGTAAGGTGATGCCGCACTAACCAGGCCACCAGCCGTGTATCGAACGAACTCAGACCATGCTGGCGGCAAAACCGCACGGCATCCCAGGCACCAAGTTCAGAATGATCACCACCGCGCCCCTTGGCGATGTCATGGTACAGCCCGGCGATATAGAGCAATTCCGGCTTGGGCAGGCTGTCCATGATCGCGCTACAGTTGGGCAGTTCCTCCGCGTACTGCGGCAGGAAAAATCGCCGTAAGTTGCGAACCACGAACAAAATATGCTGATCAACCGTATACGCATGAAATAGATCGTACTGCATTCGGCCGTTGATATGGCCAAATTCGGGCAGATAAGCAGGCAACACACCATAGGCATTCATCAAGCGCAATTGCTGCGTTACCCCGTAAGGCTCGCGCAGGATTTCCATGAATAAACTGCGGGTGCGGACATCGTTACGGAATTTATCATCAATCAACAGTCGATGATCGCGGATCAGCCGGATCGTACTGGCGCGGATGCCTTTAAGATCAGGGTATTGTTGCAGGAGCAGGAAAATTTCCAGCAGGGCGAACGGATAGCGGAGAAAGACATTCGGCCGGATGGCTTCCAGATAGCCACGCCGAGCCTGGAAGCGGCGATTGATTGGCTGAGGTTCATCGGAATCATCGGCTGACAGGATGGCTTCCGCGAACAATTGCAAAAGCATTTCGTTCAGCTGCGACAGCGCGTTAACCGTGCGGTAATAGCGCTGCATGAATTGTTCAACGGCCAGGTTTTGCTCTTGGTCCTGATAGCCGAATTGCTGGGCGATGCGCCGCTGATGATCAAACAAAAGCTGATCTTCGCGCCGTCCCGTCAGAATATGAAGCGCAAAGCGCACCTGCCAAAGAAAGTTACGGCACTCAATCAATTCGTCATATTCGTTTTGGCTCAAAAACCCATGGGTGATCAATTCGTGCAATGTGCCAGCCCCAAAATGGCGCTTGGCGACCCAACCGATCATATGTAAATCCCGCAGGCCGCCTGGACTGTCCTTGATATTGGGTTCCAGAGTGAAGGCGGTTTCGCTGTACTTATGGCAGCGTATCCGGCGCTCGGCCTGTTTGGCTTCAAAGAAAGCACCATCCGGCCAAATTCGGTCCGGGCCGGTCATCGTGCGCATTTGCTCCAAAAGCTCCGTCGAGCCAGTGAGCAGCCGAGCTTCCATCAGACTGGTCGCCACCGTGATATCGGCGGCACCCTCGCGGGCGCAATCCTCGACCGTGCGCACACTGTGCCCCACCTCAAGGCCAACGTCCCATAGGAAAGTAAGAAAGCTTTCCAGGCTGGACTGATGGCTGTCGAGCGCAGTCGGTGCCAGCAGGATCATGATGTCGATATCTGATCCGGGATGGAGTTCCCCGCGACCATAGCCGCCAACCGCCACCAGAGCGAGATCAGCCGCTTGCTGAGCGACGTGATGTTGCCAGATGCTCTTTAGCAAGGTATCCATCAAACAGGCGCGCGCCGGGACCAGCTCATGGGCTGGAGTGTCCGCTTGAAACGCCGCCTTAAGGGCCGCATCGCCTTGTTGGAGCGCCTTACGGAACGTGGTGAGCGGATTGGGACTCGCTGCCAGTTCACGCTCAACAGCGCGCGCATCGAACACCCCCGTTTCGCCCCAGGCGGAAAGAGGACGCAAAAGCAGAACAGACGCAGGGGCCGCAACGGGGGGAGTCGATGGCGGCGCGGTATCCGATGAGATGGCTATGATCGCTTCTCCGAAAAGGGGATGAAGACGCTACAGCGTGGCACCCGGACTCAGCGTGAGAATTTCGTAGCTGCTGTCCGTAACCAGAATGGTGTGTTCCCACTGCGCCGAGAGGGAGTGATCCTTGGTCACCACGGTCCAACCGTCGGATAAGAGTTTTACGTGGCGCTTGCCGGCATTGATCATCGGTTCAATGGTAAAAGTCATACCGGGAAACAGCACGACCCCCGCCCCAGGTTCGCCATAATGCAAGACTTGTGGCTCCTCGTGGAAATCCCGTCCGATGCCGTGCCCGCAATATTCGCGCACTACCGAACAGTGTTGGGACTCGGCGTATTTTTGGATGGCATGGCCAATGTCGCCAAGGTGGATGCCGGGCCGCACCATCCGTACGCCGATGCACAGACATTCATACGCGATGCGAGTCACTCGCTGGGCGGCGACCGAGGGGGTGCCAACCTGGAACATGCGACTGGTATCGCCGTGAAAACCGTCCTTGATCACCGTGATGTCCAGATTGACAACATCGCCTTTTTTTAACTTCTTTGGCCCTGGAATGCCATGGCAGACCACATGATTGACCGAGGTGCAAATCGATTTGGGGAAGCCACGGTAATTCAATGGCGCCGGGATCGCCGCTTGCACGTTGACAATATAATCATGACAAAGCCGATCCAGCTCTTCCGTGGTGATGCCTTCCACGACATGAGGGCCAATCATGTCCAAGACCTCGGCCGCCAAGCGGCCTGCCACCCGCATTTTTTCAATCTCTTCGGGGGTTTTGCGAGTGATGCTTTTCGGTTTTTGCGGGGATTTTTGAAACATGGCTGTCGATCTGCGGTGAAAAGTCGCCTGACGAAAAGGATACGGCTTGGACGCGGTGTCGCGGATTGGGACCCTGCCGACCAGGCGGCGGTTCAATTGGTGTTCCCAAACAATCCATGTTATAAAGCGCCCGCCTTAATGGCAAACCTTCGTTCGATTTAATTCGATAAAGTGACTTCTCACATCCGCCGGCACGGGTGGCCGGGTGCCCGTATGAGGTTGCCCCCCGGGGCGGGTGGAGGCTTAACCCTAAATCTGTTGGAGAACTTCCGTTATGGCGACTATTTCCATGCGCCAGATGCTGGAGGCCGGTGTTCATTTCGGCCACCAGACCCGCTACTGGAATCCCAAGATGGCCCCGTACATTTTCGGGGCGCGCAGCAAGATCCATATCATCAATCTGGAAAAAACGCTGCCGTTGTACCACGATGCCCTCAACTACATCGGCAAGATCGTCTCAAAAGGCGGTAAAGTCTTGTTGGTGGGGACCAAACGCTCTGCCCGTGAACCGACCGCCGAGGCTGCGATTCGCGCTGGCATGCCCTACGTCAACCATCGTTGGCTCGGTGGCATGTTGACCAATTTCAAAACCGTTCGCCAGTCGATCAAACGGCTGAAGGAACTGGAATTGATGGCGCAGGATGGCACCTTTGATCGCCTGGCCAAGAAAGAAGTCATCGGTCTGCGGCGCGAGATGGATAAGCTGGAGCGCAGTTTGGGTGGCATCAAGGATATGGCCAGCCTGCCGGACGCTTTGTTTGTCATCGACGTGGGCCACGAACGCATTGCGGTTCAGGAAGCTAACAAGCTGGGTATTCCTGTGCTGGGCGTGGTCGATAGCAATAATTCCCCCGACGGGGTGAACTACGTCATCCCCGGCAACGATGACGCCATCCGCGCAATTCAGCTTTATGTCGGTGGTGTGGCCGAGGCGGCTCTTGAGGGCCGTGCTGTGATGACCTCAGGCCGCAGCGCCGAGGAAGAGTTCGTCGAAATCCCCGAAGAGCCGGTTGCTGCTGAAGGCAGCGCCTGAGTTGAGTGATGTTGTTAGAGTCACTGGCAATCTTTTGCTTATTGCCAGCGGTTCCACCTTGACTGGCGGGGTTTTCAGCCCGGTTTCACCCAAACCAACTCTGGTGTACACCCCCTTTTTCAGGGGAATGATTGTGCAAGGAAGCGTCATGATCGCTTCCTTGCTGTTCCGCTCGCTCATAGGCGCGGATTGAGATAAACGGTAGAGGTATTTAAGTTATGGCGGACATTACTGCGGCACTCGTTAAGGAACTGCGCGAACGCACCGGTTCGGGGATGATGGAGTGCAAGAGGGCGCTGCAAGAAACCGGTGGCGATATCGAAGCGGCGGTCGAATTGATGCGCAAAGCCGGTCAGGCCAAAGCCGACAAGAAGGCAAGTCGCGTTGCTGCCGAGGGCTTGATTGCGATCAGGCAGGCACCGGGCGTAGCGGCCATGGTCGAGATCAACTGTGAAACCGATTTCGTAACCAAGAACGATGACTTTCGTGCCTTCGTTGATGCGGTAGCGCAAACGGCTCTAACCAGTGACGTGGCGGATCTGGATGCGCTGCTTGCCGCCGCCATGGCCGACGGCCAGAGCGTCGAACGCAATCGGCGCGACTGCATCGCTAAAATTGGTGAGAACATCAACGTTCGCCGCGTTGCCCGGTTTGCCAGCGACAAAGGCGTATTAGGCAGTTACCTGCACGGCACCCGCATCGGCGTACTGGTTGAGTTGGACGGTGGCGATGCAGATTTGGCTAAGGATATCGCCATGCATGTCGCGGCCAGTCGGCCTTTATGTGTCAGCGCAGAACAGGTGCCCGCTGGGCTGATTGCCAAGGAAAAAGAGATTTACGCCGCTCAGGCCACGGAAGAAGCCAAGGATAAGCCAGCGCACGTCATTGACAAGATCGTCGGCAAGATCGTCGAAGGTAAACTGCGTAAATACCTAGAGTCGATCACGTTGCTGGGTCAGGCGTTTGTGAAAAATCCCGATCAGAGCGTGGCAGAACTCCTCAATGCCCAGAAAGCCAAGGTCGTGCGCTTCGAGCGTTTCGAACTGGGTGAGGGGATTGAGAAGAAGAGCGATAACTTTGCCGCCGAGGTGATGGCGCAGGTGCGCGGCGACTAGATCCCTGGATCGGCGTTACTGCTTTAGCGCCGATCTTCTCCTGTTTTGTTGGTTAATACAGTAAAATCCGCCTATTTTCGACCTCCCAGGTTGCGCCGATGCCGATTCAAGATGCCAGGCCGATATACAAGCGGATTCTCCTTAAACTCAGTGGCGAAGCGCTGATGGGGGAGGGCGAATACGGGATCGATACCGGCGTGCTTGCCCGCATCGCTGGCGAGATCGGTCAACTGCGCCAACTGGGTGTCGAAGTCGGCATGGTGATCGGCGGCGGCAACCTGTTTCGGGGCGAAGGGTTGGCCAAGGCGGGGATGGATCGGGTCACTGCCGATCACATGGGAATGCTCGCTACTGTGATGAATTCTTTAGCGATGCAGGATACCCTGGAACGGGTTGGCGTCTTTACGCGGGTGATGTCGGCCGTGCGGGTGAATCAGGTGTGTGAAGATTACATCCGTCGCCGCGCCATCCGCCATTTAGAGAAAGGCCGAGTGGTGATTTTTGCAGCAGGCACCGGTAATCCGTTTTTCACCACCGACTCAGCGGCCAGCCTGCGGGCGATTGAGATCAACGCCGAGGTGATGCTCAAAGCGACCAAGGTGGACGGCGTTTATTCGGCGGATCCTCACAAAGACAAAACGGCGGTCCGCTATGCACAACTGACTTACGATGAGGTTCTAGCGCGCAAGCTTCAGGTGATGGACGCCACCGCCATTGTCCTGTGCCGCGAGCACGCCATGCCTCTGAAAGTTTTTAACATCAATCGTCATGGCGATCTGGTCCGGGTCATCTGTGGCGAGGCGATAGGTACTGTAGTGACGGGGATGACATGATCGACGACCTTAAAAAAGAAGCCACTGGCCGGATGGCGAAAAGCGTTGATAGCTTAAAGCAGGAATTGACCAAATTGCGTACAGGGCGGGCACACGCCAGCCTTCTGGATCATGTAATGGTCAGCTACTACGGTTCAGATGTGCCGCTCAATCAAGTCGCCTCCGTCGGGGTGGCGGATGCGCGGACCTTGCTGGTGACTCCATGGGAGAAAAACCTGATCGGCCCTATCGAAAAGGCAATCCTCAAATCCGATCTGGGTCTTAATCCGGCCTCGGCGGGCACAACGATTCGGGTGCCGCTGCCCCCGCTGACTGAAGAGCGTCGCCGCGATCTGGTCAAGATCGTCCGGCATGAAGGAGAAGGGGCTAAGGTGGCGATCCGCAACATCCGCCGGGACACCAATAACCAGCTCAAGGCGCTGCTGAAAGATAAGAAAATCAGCGAGGATGCCGAACGGCAAACTCAGGATGAGGTGCAAAAACTCACTGATCACCACATTCAAGACGTGGAAAAGGTGCTGGCGGCCAAGGAAGCCGAATTGATGGAAATCTAAGCACTCACGTTACTGCTTACCGCGATGAATCCCCAGGCGAGGACACGAGCCGATGTCGGGTGAGCGCGTTGAAGTGAAACCGCGGGACTGTTGGCCGCGCCATGTCGCTATCGTCATGGACGGCAACGGCCGTTGGGCGCAACGGCAATCGCTGCCACGCACGGCTGGGCATCGGGAAGGCGCGAAAGCGGTCCGACGCGTGGTGCAAGCGTGCAGTGAACATGGAATCGAAGTGCTGACTTTGTTCGCGTTTAGCAGCGAAAACTGGGGCCGTCCGCGTCGAGAAATTGAAGTGTTGATGGGTCTGTTCCTGACCACGTTGCGCGCCGAAATCCGCCGCTTAGATAACGCTAATATCCGCCTGCGCTTTATCGGCGATCCCAATGCGTTTTCGCCCACTTTGCAAGATTACATCGCCAAGGCCCAGCGCCGGACTGCTGCCAATACCGGCCTGACTTTGGTGATTGCTGCGAATTACGGTGGGCGTTGGGATATTGCCCAGGCTGCGCAATGCGCTGCCAGAGAGGTTGCATCGGGTCATTTGCAACCCGATGCTATCACGCCCGACCTGTTGCAGCGTTTCGTTTGCCTGGCGGATGTGCCGGAGCCTGATCTCTTCATCCGCACGGCGGGCGAATTGCGTATCAGTAATTTTTTGCTCTGGCAACTGGCCTATACCGAACTGTATTTCACCGAGCGTCTGTGGCCGGATTTCGACGCGGGTGATCTGGAAATGGCCTGTGCAGCGTTTGCAGGACGGCAGCGGCGCTTTGGCTTGACCAACGAGCAAACAGCGCGGCAAGACGATGCTTAAACAACGGATCATCACCGCAGTCATTCTGGCGCTCATCGTGATCTGGGTCGTGGTGAAAGCGCCGGTAACATGGTTTGGTGTGGCGTTGCTGGCGATCATTTTGCCTGCCGCATGGGAGTGGGCGTTGTTGGCTGGCTTTTCGCGCAACCGCGAGCGGGCGCTGTATTGCGCTATCGTCCTGGCGCTCATTCTACTGATTTGGCCGTTGCTGGGTAGCACAGGTTTCCTCACGATCCTGTTGGTAGCGATTGTGGCGTGCTGGGGTCTGGCCTTCTTTTGGATGTGGCGTTATACCCATTCGCCAGACCGGCGCGACCCGGCGATGTGGGTCGCGGCAGCGGGGTTGATCGCACTGGTAGCTCCCTGGGCGGGGCTTTTGGCGTTGCGCGGCGAGTTTGGGGCAGGCTATGTGCTGTTTTTGCTGTTTTTAATCTGGATAGCCGATAGCGGCGCTTATTTCGCCGGTCGGCGTTGGGGACAGCGCAAGCTGGCGCTCACTATCAGTCCCGGGAAGACCTGGGAAGGGGTCTGGGGTGCTGGCCTGGCGGCATTGGTTTTTGCGATGCTCGGCGCTGTGGTGCTTGAAGTTCAGGTGCCTTGGCCTGGCTTTGTGATCCTGTCGATGATCACCGTCGGGTTCTCTATCGCCGGAGATCTGTTTGAGAGCATGTTGAAGCGCCAGCGTGGTTTGAAAGATAGCGGTTCGCTGTTACCTGGCCATGGCGGCGTGCTGGATCGGGTTGATAGCCTAACCGCCGCCGTACCGGTGTTTTTGCTGGGTCTTTACGGGATGCGCGGATGAACCAGCCGATCGGCTTGACCATTCTGGGATCGACCGGATCGGTGGGTGCCAGTACCCTGGATGTAGTCGCGCGTCACGGTGATCAGTTTCGGATTATCGCCCTGACCGCGCATCGTAATGATCAGGCCCTGTTCGCACAGTGCTTAAACCACAACCCTATTTACGCGGTGATGGCCGATCCGGTCGCCGCCGAACGGTTGCGAGAGCGCTTGCAGGAAGCGGGACGGCCGGTGGAGGTGTTGGCAGGACTGGCGGGGCTGGAGCAGGTCGCCGCCTTGCCTGAGACCGATTATGTGATGGCGGCTATCGTTGGCGCTGCTGGCTTGTTGCCCACCCTGGCGGCGGCGCGCGCGCGCAAGCGGGTGCTACTGGCTAATAAGGAAGCCCTGGTGATGGCCGGACCCCTGTTTATGGCGGCGGTGCGGGAGCACGGTGCGCAGCTATTGCCGATCGACAGTGAACACAATGCCATTTTCCAATGTCTACCCTCAGAGTTTACTACCGAGGGCCATGGTAAAGCAGACGTTCGCCGGATTTTGCTGACGGGTTCCGGTGGACCTTTTCGGTTGACTGCGCCAGAGCGGTTGGTGGATGTGACCCCGGAACAGGCTTGCGCCCATCCGAATTGGACCATGGGCCGGAAGATTTCGGTTGATTCCGCTACCATGATGAATAAGGGTTTAGAAGTTATCGAAGCCCATTGGTTGTTCGACGCTACGCCGGAGCAGATTGAGGTGGTGATTCACCCGCAAAGCATCATTCACTCAATGGTGGAATACCAGGATGGTTCGGTGTTGGCGCAACTGGGCAATCCCGATATGCGCACCCCCATCGCTCATGCCCTGGCATGGCCACGCCGCCTGGCGTCTGGGGTGGCGTTTCTGGATTTTGCCCGCTTGGGTCGCTTGGATTTCCAGGCACCGGATTTTAATCAGTTCCCCTGTTTGCGGCTCGCTTTTTCAGCGCTGGCGGTCGGTGGCACCGCGCCAGCGATTCTCAACGCCGCCAACGAAGTAGCCGTGCAAGCGTTTCTGGATGGCAAGCTTCGCTTTACCGAGATCGCCGTCGCGGTCGAGCAGACGCTTGATCGCGTTGCAAGCCATGCGGCCGATGTGTTGCAGCGTATCTTGGAAGACGATGCCCTGGCGCGCCTGGTGACCTGTGAGTGGATCACGGCGCGGGCGCGGGGGGCTTAAATGATGGACTCGCTCATTTCAGTTGTGGCGTTCGTTGTCACTTTGGGACTGTTAATCACCGTCCACGAGTTTGGCCACTTCTGGGTAGCGCGTCGCTTAGGGGTTAAGGTGCTGCGGTTTTCCGTCGGCTTTGGTCGCGCGCTCTGGCAACGCAAGGGTCGCGATGGCGTGGAATACGTGATTGCCGCCTTGCCGCTGGGCGGGTATGTGAAGATGCTTGATGAACGTGAAGGCGAGGTGCGTTCTGAGGAGTTACCGTTCGCTTTCAACCGCAAGCCGGTGAGTACCCGCATCGCCATCGTCCTGGCCGGACCTTTGTTCAATCTGGCGTTTGCGGTGCTGGCTTATGCCGTGATGTTTATGGTTGGCGTCCCCGGTGCCAAGCCGGTTTTGGATCAGCCGAAACCGGCTTCGCTAGCGGCGATCAGTGGATTTCAAAAAGGCGATCAGGTGATCTCGGTCGATGGCCAGCCAACCCCGACGCTAAACGCGGTGCTGCTGGCTTTGATGGATCGGGTCATGGCGGAAGATGTGATCCGGGTTGAAGTGCTGCCCGATTGCGAAATGGGTTGCGCGGACAGTGCCGCTAACGGTGTGGATCAACGGCTTGGAAAAATCCGTCTATTGGATGTCCGCAATTCACCTGAGTTGGCTAACTCAACGCTGGTTTTCGAAAGCCTGGGGCTGGTAGCCCTGCGTCCGGCCCTACCGGCTGTGGTGGGTCAGGTCATGCCCGGCAGTGCCGCAGAGCAAGCCGGCTTACAAGCCGGTGATCGTCTGCTCACCGCCGAAGGGGAGCCGATCACGGATTGGAGTCATTGGCGCGGCATTGTCGAACGGCGTCCAGGGCAGACTTTCAAGATTCGAATTGAACGCGACGGCAGCCAGCAGGTTTTAGAGATCACGCCCGCTGCCAAGCCAGGTCGCGCTGGCACCGCCCAATCGGTTGGTTTTATTGGCGCGCTTGCCCATGTCCCGGAGGATCTGGCCCGTGGCTTACAGGTCGTGGTACGGTACGGACCGTTAGCGGCTTTGGGTGCCGGATTTCAGAAAACCTGGGATATGTCGTTGCTGACCTTGCGGGTGCTGGGCCGCATGTTAGTGGGCAAGGCGTCCCTGGATAATATCAGCGGCCCGCTGACCATTGCCCAGGTCGCGGGCCAGGCTGCAAGCGCCGGCAGCATCGCCTTTATTTCCATGCTGGCGTTGGTCAGCCTCAGTTTAGGGGTGCTGAACTTGTTGCCGGTACCGGTGCTGGATGGCGGTCATGTTCTTTATTATTTAATTGAACTGATCAAAGGCAGTCCGCTATCGGAGGGTATCCAAAATGTGGGACAACAAGTCGGTATCGCGGTATTGCTGTTACTGATGGGACTTGCCTTGTTCAATGATTTCAGCCGTCTGCTGGGATGAGATCGCCGACCCCGGCGCGTGGAGTGGCCGCTCGCTTATGAAACTGCATCGTTGCTTTCTGATTTTCCTGCTGCTTTCCGCCACCGTCTCCGGGGCGGCAGCCGCCGAGTTTGTCGTTAAAGATATCCAGGTTGAAGGGCTGCAACGCATTTCCGCCGGGACGGTTTTTAATTACCTTCCGGTGCGGGTCGGCTCTGGCATCTCCGAGAAAGATTACCCGGAACTGATCCGAGCGTTGTTCAAAACCGGCTTTTTCTCGGACGTTAACCTGGAGCGTCGAGACAATGTTCTGGTCGTCACGGTTACCGAGCGACCGGCCATTGCGGAAGTCAAAATCACGGGTAATAAAGACATCAGCACGGATGATCTTAAAAAAGCGCTGACGGGCGTTGGTCTGGCTGAAGGGCGCGTGTTTGACCGCTCCTTGCTGGATAAAGTCGAGCAGGAACTACTCCAGCAATATTACAGCCGAGGCCGCTACGGGGTGCGTATCAACAGCGGGATGCAGGCGTTGGAACGCAACCGGGTGGCCATTAACATCGATATTGCAGAAGGCGAAGTCGCTAGCATCAACCGGATTAACATCGTCGGTAACAAGGCTTTTAGCGACAAGCAGTTGTTAAAAGAACTGCAATTGTCGACAACCGGTTGGTTTTCATTTTTCACCAAGGATGACCAGTATTCCAAGCAGAAGCTGGCGGCGGATCTGGAGACGTTACGCTCATTTTATCTGGATCGGGGCTATCTAAAATTTAACGTCGAATCGACGCAAGTTTCGATCACTCCCGACAAACAGGATGTTTACATCACTGTCAATGTCAGCGAAGGTGAACCTTATACCCTGGAAAATGCCCAATTGGCCGGCGAGTTTGGGGTGGTCCCGGAACAGGATTTGCGCAAGTTGATCACCCTGGAGCCAGGCGAGACCTTCTCCCGTGCCAAAATGACCGAGATTGCCAAGAAAATGGGCGACCGGCTGGGTGAGGAGGGTTATTCATTCGCCAACATCAACGCTGTCCCTCAGGTCGATGATGAGCATAAGAAAGTCGCCTTGACCTTCGTCGTCGATCCTGGCAAGCGGGTTTATGTGCGGCGCATCAATTTCCAGGGTAATACCAAGACCCAAGATGAAGTGCTAAGGCGGGAACTGCGGCAAATGGAAGGGGGTTGGGTTTCGACCAAGGATCTGGATCGCTCCAAGACGCGCCTGCAACGCCTGGATTATCTGGAAAGCGTCAATGTCGAAACCCCAGCGGTTCCCGGAACCAATGATCAGGTCGACGTGAATTACACGGTGGTAGAGCGTTCGTCAGGGAGTTTGATGTTCGGCGTTGGCTACGGTCAGGAATCTGGATTGCTGTTGAACGTGAGCGTCACCCAGAACAATTTCCTCGGCACGGGTAACCAGTTAGGCGTTATTTTCAACAACAGCGACATTGGCCAGAACTACAATCTTTCCTTCAATAATCCGTATTATACCCTGGATGGCGTTAGCCTCGGATTCCGGCTCTACTACCGGGACATTGAAAGCTCCAAGCTGAATACGGCCAACTACATTCAAAACGTCTTCGGCGGTCAGGTTACTTTTGGCTTCCCACTCAATGAGTTCGATACGCTGCGCTTAAGCCCCGGCTACGAGCACATCTGGATTGATACAACCAAAGACACACCGACTGAAATCCGTGATTACATCACCCAAAACGGTGATGCCTATGATCAGTTTAAGCTGGACGCCAGTTGGGCGCATGATACCCGCGACCGGGCCGTGTTCCCCACCAGCGGCGGTTTGAGCCAGATCGCAGCCGAAATCGCCTTGCCGGGTAGTACGGCTGAGTACTACAAGTTGAATTATCGGGGCATTGTCTATTTCCCATTCAGCCGCTGGCTCACCTGGTCAGTGGGTGGCGAAATTGGCTACGGCGACGGTTACGGCGATAGCGACGGCGTGCCCTTCTTTGAGAATTTCTATGCCGGGGGCTTGCGCTCGGTGCGGGGTTACAAGGCTAACACTCTGGGGCCGCGCTATAGCAATAATGAACCCAGCGGCGGTGTCTTCAAGACGGTAGCCAGCACGCAGTTCATCCTGCCGGTTCCCTTTGTCGAAAAAGCGGAGAACGTTCGTGTGGCGGCGTTTTTCGATGTCGGTAATGTGTTTGAGACGGTGGATGCGTTTGATGTCAGCGAGTTGCGCTACTCGACCGGCTTGGCCGGCATCTGGGTATCGCCGTTTGGGCCTATTGTGTTAAGCGTCGCTGCGCCGCTCAATGCAAAAGAAGGCGATAAGAAAGAATATTTCCAGTTTTCTTTCGGTATACCGTTCAATTAATGGCGATCTTGTGAGATCGTTTCGGTGAGTGACTTTTTGGTTTCGTTCGTGGAGGTATTTAACTTGAAGCTTCTTAAGACATGGTTGATCACGGCCGCGCTGGCCGCACCGTTTTCGTTAGTGCAGGCTGCCGAGGTCAAAATCGGTTTCGTGAGCATTGCAAAGATCCTGCAAAGCGCGCCCCAAGCCGAGGCCGCCAGCAAGCGGCTTGAGCAGGAATTCGCCCCGCGTCAAAAAGCGCTGGTTGAAGCCCAGAAATCTCTACGGCGGCAGGAGGAGAAATTATCCAAGGATGGGGCGGTGATGGGTGATAGTCAGCGGCGCAGTCTGGAGAGTGACATCCGTAATCAGGCGCGTGAGTTAAAGCGCACCGGCGATGAATTTCGCGAAGACTTTAACCTGCGCCGCAACGAGGAGTTGGGTAAATTTCAAAAGCAGGTTCTGGAAGTAATCAACAACGTGGCCAAGGAAGAAGGTTTCGATCTGGTGGTCAATGACGGCGCGGCTTTGTATGCCAGTCCCCAGGTCGATGTTACCGAGAAAGTGTTGAAGCGCTTGACCAGCAGATAAAGGCGTTTTATGGCCACGCTGGGCGAGATCGCCGCCGTAGCGAGCGCCCGCTTGCAAGGATGCGATGCCGCGACGGTAATTACCGGGGTGGCTCCTCTGCATCGGGCGCAACTGGGACAGCTCAGTTTTCTGACCCATCCCCGTTACCGCCCGTTTTTAACATCAACCCAGGCCTCGGCTGTGATTTTATCGGCTGAGGATGCTCTGGATTGTCCAACGCCGGCCGTTGTAGCAGCGAACCCGCAAGTCGCTTATGCGCGGGTCGCCGCCTTATTTGAGTCGGCTGGTTCGGTTACTCCGGGCAGTCATCCGACTGCCTGCATCGATCCAAGCGCTCAGATAGCCCCCGATGCCTGGATTGGCCCTTACTGTGTGGTGGAAGCCGAAGCCATCATCGGGGCGGGCGCTTATCTTGGCCCGCACTGCATTATTGGCGAGCGCGCCGAGATTGGCGCGCACAGTCGGCTGGTGGCGCGGGTGACGATCTGCCACGGGGTGAAGCTGGGTCGGTGTGTCCTGGCGCATCCAGGCGCGGTCATCGGCAGCGATGGTTTTGGCCTGGCGCTTGATGCCGGTGGCCGGTGGCTGAAGATTCCCCAGTTGGGTAGCGTGTGGGTTGGTGACGATGTGGAAATCGGCGCGAATACCACCATTGATCGTGGTGCCTTAGAGGATACGGTGATCGAAGAGGGCGTAAAGCTGGATAATCAGATTCAAGTCGCCCATAACGTGCGGATCGGTGCCCACAGTGCGCTGGCCGGGTGTGTCGGTATCGCCGGTAGCGCCCGCATTGGTCGCCATTGTATGTTGGGCGGCGGGGTCGGCGTTGCCGGTCATCTTGAGATCGCCGATGGCGTTCAGGTGACTGGGATGTCGTTAGTGACCCAATCGATCACTGAATCCGGTGCCTATTCCTCTGGGCTGGCTGTAGAACCGAATCGACTGTGGAACAAAATCAGTGCGCGCTTGCGTCGGCTGGATGAGTTATTCCGGCGTCTGGCGATTCTGGAAAAAAAAATCAATCAAAATGGCTCTATTTGAAAGGGGATCCCGCTTTGGAAACGATGGACATCAAGGAAATACTGGAATATCTGCCCCACCGTTATCCATTCCTGCTCATTGATCGGGTCTTGGCGCTTGATCCGGGTCGCTCCCTGACCGGTCTTAAAAACGTCAGCTTCAACGAACCCTATTTTCTGGGTCACTTCCCGCAGCGGCCGATCATGCCGGGGGTTTTGATCATTGAGGCCTTGGCTCAGGCGACCGGGGTGTTAGCGTTTAAGAATGAAGGCGAGCGGCCTGATCATCATTCCATGTATTACCTGGTAGGCGTTGACAACACCCGCTTCAAGCGGCCGGTCGAACCAGGCGATCAGTTAATCCTGGAAGTCCGGCTGGATCGCATTAAACGCGGCGTTGGCAAGTTTGTCTGTGAAGCGAAGGTTGACGGTCAGCTCGCGGCCTCCGCCGACTTGATGTGCGCCAAGCGGGAAATCGACCTGTGATCGATGCGCGCGCTGCGGTCGATCCGGCCGCCCGACTGGCACCGGATGTGACCGTGGGGCCGTTTTCGGTGATTGGGCCGGATGTGGAAATCGAGGCTGGAACCTGGATCGGGCCGCATGTCGTGATTCAGGGGCCGACCCGCATCGGGCGGGATAACCGAATTTTCCAATTTGCCTCACTGGGCGAGATGCCGCAGGACAAAAAATACGGCGGCGAGCCAACCCGCTTAGAGATTGGCGACCGTAACACCATCCGTGAATTCGTCACCATTAATCGTGGTACGGCGCAAGATGCGGGCTTAACCTGCCTGGGCGATGACAACTGGATTATGGCCTACGTCCATATCGCCCATGATTGTGTGGTAGGCAACCGGACCATTTTCGCCAATGGCGCATCGCTGGCCGGGCATGTCCACATTGCCGATGATGTGGTGCTGGGGGGATTCGCCTTGGTGTATCAGTTTACCCGCCTGGGCGTCCACAGCTTCTGTGGCTTTGCTTGCGGCGTGCATCGCGATGTACCCCCGTATGTCACCGTGGCCGGTTATCGCGCTGAACCCTATGGTATTAACGCCGAGGGGTTGCGGCGTCGCAATTTCTCCGATGAGGAAATCCAGGCGATCCGTCGGGCTTACAAGACGATTTATCGGACGAATCTACGGCTGGAAGAAGCCGTTGAGAAAGTACGCGCCATGGCAGTGGATTGGCCGGGGTTAACCATTTTGGCTGATTTCCTGGCGGCCCCGTCTCGCAACGGGATTGTCCGCTAACCTCCATTGTCACCATGCACATCGCTCTCGTTGCGGGCGAACCGTCGGGCGATTTGTTAGGTAGCGGCCTCATCGCCGCCTTGAAACAACGCTACCCACAAGCGCGCTTTAGCGGGATTGGCGGTCCTGGCATGGTGGAGCAGGGACTACAAACCTGGGTTCCGCTGGAGCGACTGGCGGTGATGGGGCTGGTGGAGGTGCTACGCCATCTACCTGAATTATCAGGTATTCGCCGACAGCTTTACCGACAGTATAGCGCTGATCCACCGCAGGTCTTCATCGGCATCGACGCGCCGGATTTCAATCTGGGTTTAGAACAGCGGCTGCGTGCGCATGGCATTCCAACTATCCATTACGTCAGCCCTTCGGTATGGGCATGGCGGCCGTGGCGGGTCGGTAAAATCGCCCGCGCCGCCGATCGGGTGCTGACGTTATTTCCATTTGAAGCCGCTTTCTATGAACAGCGTGCCATCCCAGTAAGCTATGTCGGCCATCCGTTAGCTGATCTGATTCCATTGCATGCTGCTCCAGCGACAGCACGGCGGGCAGTGGGGATTGTAGATACAAACTATCCTATCGTCGCCTTATTGCCCGGCAGCCGGCTGGGCGAGGTGAAACGGATGGGTGCCTTATTTCTCGATACTGCACGTTGGTTGGCGGCGCAACGGCCCGATCTGTCCTTTTTACTACCCGCCGCGACGCCGCAACTTTATGAATTTTTGACCCATTTAAAGACCGAGTGCGCGCCAGCCTTGCCGTTGACGGTGATTCGAGGGTGCGCGCGTGAGGTCATGGCCGCGGCGGATGCGGTATTGCTGGCATCGGGCACAGCGACGTTGGAGGCTATGTTGTTGAAGCGGCCGATGGTGGTGGCTTATCGGGTAGCACCGCTGACCGCCTGGATCGCCCGCCGCTTGGTGACGGTTGACTATTTCTCGCTGCCTAATCTGCTGGCTGGTAAGAAACTGGTGCCGGAGTTTTTTCAAGAAGCGGCCACAGTGGACAACCTGGGGCCAGCCATCTTACACGCCCTGGCCGATAGGGATGCACGGCAAGCGCTGATGGCGGAGTTTATGGCGTTGCATGGTCAGTTGCGACGTGATGCTAATCAGCAAGCGGCCCAGGCCATTGCGACCTTGCTGGAAAGGACAGGGCAATCCGGCACGCTCTGACCCGGTGCGCGACAAGCCCCGCCGTTCAGGGCGGGGAAGGATAGCGCGCGGTGCGGGAGTTCCCCTTGCGGGGACTCACAAAGCACCGCTAGACTGTCCAGGTTCTCTGAACCTACGGCAGGGCATGCCGAAAGTAACGCTTGCTGAGAGAATGTGAGACCTGGGGGAGTTATCGGCTGCGGCTCGCACCGCGTAAGACTCCCCACCGTGGGAGTCCTCTGCGGCGAAAACCAAGCCTTCTCCCCTGGGCTGTCTCGTTGAAGCAAGAACCCACCGAAGAGCGGTTGGCAGAGCATGGCGAACACTCCGTAGGAATCTCCGGCCTGAAGGCCGGGGAGGATGTCAATAGACAAATCGTTCCGGTCAGGAAATGATTGACTTGTGCGCGCACGTCTCACATTCAAGGTGTGCTCAGTCATCTATCTGCCAATATTGCTAAGGAATTATTATGCGTCTGCGGATGTTATTGCCGCTATTGCTGTTATCAACCGTCAGTCTGGCTCAGGAAACGTTCGAACCTGTCGGTCTGGAACCCATTCCTGATGGACCCCCCGGCGCTCGCCAAGGCCAGACTCAGCCGGTTCCGGAAGTCACGATTCGCCAGCGCGGCGACCGAGGCAGCCTAGAAGAATATCGGGCTGGGGGAATTCTTTACATGATCAAGGTCGTGCCGACCAAGGGGATTCCGTACTATCTGGTGGATACCGATGGAGATGGTAGCCTGGAGACGCGCTATAACCGCTTGCAGGATGGGATGCTGATTCCAGCGTGGGTCTTGCTGCGCTGGTGAAAGGTTGGCTGCTGAAATCAGTAAGCCGAAACCGGCTCCTGCCGGCTCCGGGTTGAAGAAGCCCGCCATGTAGCAGCTTCCTGATTGATCTGAAGTCGAGCTTTGACTCGCTCCGCCGTTTTGGGTTTCTGATGGACGCCGCCTTTGCGCAGAATCGGCGCAGAAGCAACCGGATTACGTCGTCGGTTCATAGTACAGTCTCCTAAAAATCCCTCATGACCGTCTAGGCGTGAGGGGTTCATGGTGGGCTAAGTCTGTGTCAACCTTTAACGCAGACGACCTGTTTTAGCGTATGGACCACATCGACTAAATCAGCCTGATGGGCCATCACCTCATCAATATCCTTATAAGCACCTGGAATCTCGTCCAGCACACCGGCATCCTTGCGGCATTCCACGCCGACGGTTTGGGCAATTAAGTCCTGAGGCGCAAAGGTTTTTTTAGCCTTTCCCCGACTTAACCGCCGACCTGCTCCATGCGAGCAGGAGCAAAACGATTGCGGCTCACCCTTGCCGCGCACGATGTAGGATTTCGCACCCATGCTGCCGGGAATGATCCCCAAATCGCCTTCGGCGGCCCGGATCGCTCCCTTGCGGGTAAGATAAACGTTCTCCCCAAAGTGCTGTTCCACCGCGACGTAGTTGTGATGGCAGTTGATCGCTTCCTGGGTGAGGGTAAACACTGGCAACTGTCGGCGCAGGGCGTCCAGAATCAGGCGCATCATCTCGCGGCGGTTGGTCATCGCATAATCCTGCGCCCAATGCACGGCCTCGACATAATCATCGAAGTGTTCAGCACCCTCTTGCAGATAGGCAAGATCGCGATCGGGCAGATTGGCAAGATGCTTTCCCATGTCCTTGCGCGCCAGGTCGATGAAGTAACGACCGATGATGTTGCCGATCCCTCGGCTTCCGGAGTGCAGCATCACCCACACGTCTTGATTCTCGTCCAGGCACAGCTCAATAAAATGATTGCCGCCGCCAAGCGTACCCAACTGCTGCGCCCAAATCCGCTCCACGTGTTTTTGCATCTTGAGGATGCCTGGATGCTTGCCAACGATGCGATCCAGCCCGCCATCCAGGGCGCGAACCGCCGATGCGGGCACACCGGGTTTATCGGTGTGCATAGCGAAACCGACCGGAATCGCCGCTTCGATAGCCGTCCGTACTGGCTTCAAGCTATCCGGCAATTGGTCGGCTTTGAGGCTAAGGCGCACCGCATTCATCCCACAACCGATATCGACGCCAACCGCCGCTGGAATGATCGCACCCCGGGTCGGGATCACCGCGCCCACGGTCGCACCGATGCCGACATGCACATCCGGCATTGCGGCGACGTGGCTGTGGATAAACGGCAGTTGGGCAATGTTGATCAATTGATCGATTGCCTGCGGGTCCACATCATCGGTGTAGATTTTGACCGGTACTTTGGCCTTGGTGATGATTCTTTTAATGGGCATAACGTGTGTTGCTCATGGCGATAACCGCTTGAAAATCCAGCTTCCCAATGCAAAAACCCTGGATGGGGTTGTCATCCAGGGTTTGCCGAAAAGGGGAAGCACATCCGGAAGACAACTACGCCTTCCGAACCGACCGGAAGGCTTATGGGGTGACGTATTGTGTATTCAGCATGGGTTCTCCTTCCGGGTCAGCAGTAAAATTGGCGAGGAATTATTCAGCCTTAAAAGTGGAAAGTCAAATCGGCTGTGCTGGACGAGTAACAAGCAGAGGACTGTCGAATTTTTTTACATTCTTTCGAAATCAATTGGACTGATTCCGACTGGTCATCTATTGAGTCATTAGATTGATTTTAATTGATTTTTTCGAAAATTCTTGGCTATTGAGATGAGAAAAAATCTACTAAAAGTAATGCTGGGCGATTTTTAGCTGTCAGAATTCTTTACAGTTTGTTCTTTTTTTGAAATTCCTAAAATTATAAGTTTTTGTTTTTATTAAAAATGATTTTTTTGGTATGATATGTGCATATTTATATATGCTAGTGTGGTCGATTGATAACTAAATCAATCAAAGAATGAATCCTAGCTGAGAATATCAATCGTTGAGGAGTAAAAGATGAAATCAAGACTCAATAAACTAGCCTTGGCCCTTACGTTAGCTTTGCCCGTCCCGGCGATGGCCATCACGATTACCAATACCAGCAATGGAACCGACTTGGCTAACGCTATTATCGGCTCCGGTATCACTGTGAGCAATGTGGTTCTGAGCACTGATACACCAACTGCGTCTGCTGGCATCTTTACTGGAGCCGCTGCTGATGGTTTAGGGTTCAACTCCGGTATTGTTCTCACCACTGGAACAACAGGGTGTGTTTCAGGACCTAATAATTTAAACGGTTGTAGTGGCTCAGGAACTTTCACCTCTCTCAAATTCGATTTCACAACGACAACAACGGATGTGTATTTCAATTATGTTTTTGCGTCTGAAGAATATAACGAGTGGGTCGGCTCAACGTATAATGATCTCTTTGAACTGAGGCTGGATGGCACCAACATCGCGCTGCTCCCTGGTGGTGCTGGTGTGGTGAGTGTTAATAACGTCAATAATGGCTCTAACGCCACTTATTTTCGCGATAACACGTCCAATAGCTTAAATTTGCAATACGATGGGCTGACGACGATGTTAACAGCTTCAGCGCTTGGCCTTGCTCTAGGCACCCATTCGTTCGAGTTTTATATCTCTGACCGAGGTGATTACAGTCTGGATTCTGGAGTCTTCATTCAAGCCGGGACCTTCTCTGGCAACCCGCCTGCTACCGTGCCAGAACCGACGACTTTAGCGCTGCTGGGTCTGGGTCTTGCAGGTTTGCGTGCTGCGCGTCGCCGTAAGGTTTGAAGGCCATCGAATTCTTAGCGTACAAAAGGCGACCCTAGGGTCACCTTTTGTGACAAGTCCGTTAGGGGGGGGGCACCGCCTGCCTTCATCTTGATGAAAGCTGTAGCTTTGCCGCTACCCTAATCAAAAATTTTCCCCGGATTCATAATCCTGTTGGGATCGAAAACCTGCTTGAGCGCTCGTAAATAGCCGATCTCAGTCTCATCGCGGGTGTAATGCAGATACGGCTTCTTGGTCAGGCCGACGCCGTGTTCAGCGGAAATGCTGCCGCCGTAGCGTTGCAAGGCGGCAAACAGATGTTCGCTGACTTTTCCGCATTGTTCGGCAAAGGTTGCCGTGGCCATCCCGGCGGGTTTGAGGATATTGATATGCAGGTTGCCATCACCAATATGGCCATACCACAGCACCTCAAAATCAGGATACTCCCGCGCTAGCAGGTGATCGATTTCCTCAAGAAGTGCCGGAACCTGGGAGATGCGCACGGCGATGTCGTTCTTGTAGGGCTGATGCTCGGCAATCGATTCGCTGATGTCTTCTCGAAGCCGCCACAAGTCTTTGGCTTGCTGCTCGCTTTGGCTAATCACGCCATCAATGAGCCAGCCCTGCTCGGCGCAGTGTTCAAAGAGTCGCAGAGCTTGATCGGTCACTTGGCCGAGCGGATTTTCAAATTCAGTCAACACATAATACGGCGCTGCGGTATCGAACGGGCGGTGTAAGCCTTTTTTCAAAACATGACGCAGCGCCAGTTCGGAGAAAAACTCAAAAGCGCTTAACTCCAATGCGCCGCGCAGCACGCCGTAGATGGCCATCAGGCTGTTTAAATCCGGCGCGCCCAGCACCATCACGTTGGGTTCGCGCAACGGTCGCGTCAGCTTAAGAGTTGCTTCAACGATAATCCCCAGAGTGCCTTCGCTGCCAATGAAGAGATGGCGTAGATCGTAACCGCTGGCATTTTTGATCAGTCCTCGGTTGAGATTTAAAAGATCGCCTCGGCCAGTCACCACCTTCAGCCCTGTTACCCAATCGCGGGTCAGTCCGTAGCGCACCACTTTAATGCCACCGGCATTGGTGGCGATGTTGCCGCCGATCTGGCTGGAGCCACGAGAAGCAAAATCGACTGGATAGGACAGGCCCTGATCACGGGCGAAGTTTTGCAAAACTTCAGTCACGGTACCCGCCTGGCAAGTGACGCTGCGATCCACCGCATCAAAATCCAGAATCCGGTTCATCCGCTCCAGGGAAACCACCAGTTCGCCGCGCGCCGCCACCGCGGCGCCGCTTAACCCCGTACGGCCGCCGGAGGGCGTCAAGGCGAGGCCATGTTGATTGGCGTAGCAGACCAGTTGTTGAACCTGTTCAACGCTGCCGGGCAGCACAACAGCTAGCGGGTTTGGGGTATACAGACGAGTCCAGTCGCGGCCATAGGTCAAAGCGCTGTCCGGATCGGTCCGCAGATGCGCTGGTTCAATGAAGGAACGGATCCCATCGAGAAGGGCGGTTGTTTCGCTAGGAGTAGGCATGGTGAGCGGCAGGTTCCTTCGCAGGAAAAAGGATGGTTGTCGGCTTCGACCGGAGAGATAATGGCGCTACTCATTCTATCATTTGGCGAAGCGAATCGACCCATGAGCAAAACCTCACTCGATAAGAGCAGAATCAAAATTCTGCTGCTGGAAGGCATTCATCCCAGCGCCGTGGCGGCTTTCGAGGCGGACGGGTACAGCGCGATCGAGTCGCACCCCAAGGCATTGCCCGAAGCCCGGTTGCTGGAGGCGATTCATGATGCCTATATCGTTGGAATCCGCTCTGCCAGCCAATTAACCGCTAATGTAGTCGCACACGCGCCCCGACTGATGGGAATTGGCTGCTTTTGTATCGGCACCAATCAAGTGGATTTAGTCGCCGCGCAAGATCGGGGCATTCCGGTGTTTAACGCGCCGTTTTCCAATACCCGCAGCGTGGCGGAGCTGGTGTTAGCGGAAATTATCCTGTTATTACGGGGTATCCCACAGCGCAGCGCGGCGGTGCGACGTGGCGGTTGGGTGAAGACCGCGACCGGCTCTCACGAGGTGCGTGGCAAATGCCTGGGCATCGTTGGTTATGGCCATATCGGCACCCAGGTCGGCTTACTGGCCGAAGGTCTGGGAATGCAGGTGGCCTACTACGACATCGAAACCAAGCTGGCTCTGGGCAATGCACGAGCCTTGCCTTCGCTTGATGCGTTGCTAAAAATCGCCGATGTTGTCACTTTGCACGTTCCGGAAACCCCGCAGACCTACCAGATGATTGGGGCTGCGCAATTGGCCCTGATGAAACCAGGCAGTCACCTGATCAACGCCGCGCGCGGCACAGTGGTCGATATTGAGCCATTGGTTGCCGCTTTAGATGAAAAGCATCTGGCGGGCGCGGCGCTGGATGTATTTCCAACCGAGCCAAAAGGCAATGACGAGGAATTCATTTCCCCATTGCGGCGCTTCGACAATGTGTTATTGACTCCCCATGTCGGTGGCAGCACCGAGGAAGCCCAACAAAACATTGGTCTAGAAGTAGCGAGCAAGCTTATTAAATACAGCAACAACGGTTCGACCCTTAGCTCGGTCAACTTTCCGGAAGTGGCCCTGCCGGAACATCCTGGCAAACACCGCCTGCTGCACATTCATCGCAATCAGCCGGGTGTGCTATCGGAATTAAATGCTATTTTTTCGGAACTGAATATCAACGTGGCAAGCCAGTATTTACAGACTAATCCTCGGATTGGCTATGTGGTGATGGATGTGGATATGGCCGGGCGGGCGGAAGCGCGACGGCTTAAAGAGCGGCTAAGTCAGGTCGCTGGCACGATCCGCATCCGAGTCCTGTACTAAGGCGAGGGGATAAGCATGTCGTTGCGCGATGAGTTACTCAAAGCAGGACTGGTGCCGTCGGATAAAGCCAGGAAACTCGACTCCGAAACCCGCAAACGCGAGCATGAAGTCAAAAAGAATAAAGCGCTTAGCGCCGAGCAAATGGCGCGACAGGCCGAGGCTCGGCGGCAAGCCGAGGCCGAGGCAGCCCACAAGCGCGAGCAGGATCGGCAACTCAATCTCAAACGCGAGGCGGAAAAGCAGCGCCGTGAACGGACAGCCCGCGCCCGGCAGTTAATCGACGGCCACCGGTTGAATGATCCGGCTGCCGAGTTGCCCTACAATTTTCAAGAGGGACGGTTCATTCGTTCAATCCGGGTCACCTCGGCGCAACGCAAAGCGCTGGCGATGGGGCGGATCGGGATTGTGCGTGGGGATCGCAGTCAATACGATTTTTCGCTGGCACCGCGTGAGATCGCTATCAAACTCAGTGAATTTGCGCCGGAGCGCGTGCTGTTGCTCTATGAGGAAAGTAGCGGCGATGAGGCCGAGAACGATTGGGGCGATTGGTGAATAGTGCAAGGAGGGATTTAGATACCACCGCCATCACCGTGCCAGTGCATTGGAACTGACGCTGCGCTTTCGGTTCCTTCCAAAAATACGTGCAAATGACGCGGTTTGACGAACACTAAATCACCGGTTTGCAATGGATCAGCGGCAAAACGCTCGCGGGTCATTTCCACTTCAGCGATTTCGCCATCGGATGTTTGCTTAAGTTCCAGACGGACCAGAGAGCCAAGAATGGAAATTCGCGTCACGGTCGCTGCCAGGGTGGAATCGTTATCCTCCGGCTCGCGCAGCAGATCGATATCATGGGGCCGAACATAGGCCATGGCGGGCGCGTGCTGGGCGTCCTGGTATTCGGGTGCCTGCACCCGCAAATCGCCCAATCGCACCCAGCCGGAATGCGCTCGGCCATGAAACAGATTGATATTGCCAAGAAACTGGTACACGAACGGCGTGGCCGGCGTGTCATAGACCGCTTCCGGTGTGCCGATTTGTTCGATCCGCCCATGGTTCATGACTACGATCTGGTCAGAGACTTCCAGGGCTTCTTCCTGATCGTGGGTAACGAATACGCTGGTGACATGAATCTCATCATGCAAGCGTCGCAGCCAACGCCGCAATTCCTTACGTACTTTCGTATCGAGCGCTCCGAAAGGTTCATCAAGCAAAAGCACCTGGGGTTCGACCGCCAGCGCGCGGGCCAGGGCGATGCGCTGGCGCTGACCGCCGGAGAGCTGCGAGGGGTAACGCTCGGCCAGCCATTCCAACTGGATCAGGGCAAGCAATTCATGCACCTTGGCGCGAATTTGCGTTTCACTCGGTCGCCGCGCGCGCGGGCGCACCCGTAAGCCGAAGGCGATGTTCTCGAACACCGTCATATGCTGAAACAGAGCGTAATGCTGAAAAACGAAACCAACCCGCCGGTCGCGGACGTGCCGACTGCTGGTTTCCTCGCCGTCAAACAAGATACTGCCCTGGTCGGCGGTTTCCAGACCCGCAATGATGCGCAGCAAGGTCGTTTTGCCGCAGCCTGATGGACCCAGCAGGGCGACCAACTGGCCCGCCGGGATGTGCAAGTCGATGTGATCAAGCGCGGTGAAATGACCAAATCGCTTATAAAGACCGCGAATGTCGATGCTCATAGGGTGTCTCCGCCCGTCGGCGGTCGCCGTTGTGAGAACGTGTAACGTTCGATGAAGGTTTTAATCCCAAGAATCGCCAATGCCAGCAGTGTCAAAAGCGATGCACAGGCGAAGGCAGCGGCATACTGGTATTCGTTGTAGAGAATTTCGATATGTAAGGGGAGGGTATTGGTTAAACCCCGAATGTGACCGGAGACCACCGACACGGCACCAAATTCGCCCATAGCGCGCGCGGTGCAGAGCACCACCCCATACAGCAGACCCCATTTGATATTCGGCAAGGTGATGCGCCAAAACGTGGTCCAGCCGCTGGCACCGAGCACCAGCGCCGCTTCCTCTTCCTCGGTGCCTTGAGCCTGCATCAGGGGAATCAGTTCACGCGCGATAAAAGGCACCGTCACAAAGACTGTCGCCAAAACGATGCCGGGAACGGCAAAGATAATCTTGATGTCTTGCTGTATCAGCGTCGGCCCCAACCAGCCGTGCGCCCCAAACAGCAATACGTAAATCAATCCGGCAATGACCGGCGAAACGGCAAACGGCAAATCGATCAAGGTGATCAAGAGACTCTTGCCGCGAAACTCAAACTTGGTGATCGCCCAGGCCGCTGCGACTCCAAACAGCATATTCAACGGCACCGCACACGCGGTGCTCAGCAGCGTCAGCCGAATCGCAGACAGTGCGTAGGGATCGGTGATCGCCGCCAGATAAACCCCCAAGCCCTTACGTAACGCTTCATAAAAAACGGCGATCAGCGGCACAAACAGAAATAAAGTCAAAAAGACCAAAGCAATGCCGATCAGTAGCCCGCGAATCAGAGGAGGCTCGCTGGCGGCAGGGCGTTGGCGGGATCGAGTGGGGCCAGTCATGGCATTTGAAGTCCGATTTCTAAGCCTGCCGTGATCGGTTCCAGCGTTGCAGCAGGTTGATCAGCAGTAACAGGATAAAAGAAAGAATCAGCATGACCACGGAGACCGCCGCCGCGCCCTGGTAGTCGTATTGCTCCAGCTTGCTGACGATCAGCAGCGGGGTGATTTCGGAAACCATCGGTAGATTGCCGGCGATAAAGATCACCGAGCCGTATTCGCCGATGGCCCGCGCAAAGGCCAGGGTAAATCCAGTTAGCAACGCCGGGCGAATCGCCGGAAAGATCACCCTTTGAAAAATTTGCCAACGATCCGCGCCAAGACTCGCCGCCGCCTCTTCGACTTCGGCTTCCAGATCTTCCAGGACCGGTTGCACCGTGCGCACCACAAACGGCAGGCTGATAAACACCAGCGCAACGACGATACCGGTCGGGGTGAAGGCGACTTTAACACCCAGCGGTTTGAGAAACTGCCCTAACCAGCCGTTTCCAGCATAGAGGGTGGTCAGGGTAATACCAGCGACAGCAGTCGGCAGGGCAAAGGGTAGATCGACCAACGCATCGATCAGGCGCTTACCGGGAAAGGGGTAGCGCACCAGAACCCAGGCGACGATGAGGCCAAAACCGGTGTTAATGGCCGCCGCCAGAAATGCCGCGCCAAACGTCAGCTGGTAGGAGGCGACGACTCGGGGAGCGGATACTACATTCCAGAATTCGCTCCAGCTCAAGCGAAAGGCTTCCAGGAAAGCCATAGCCAAGGGAATCAGTACGATCAGGCAGAGGTAAGCCACTGTAAAACCCAGCGTCAGGTTAAAACCTGGCAACACGCTCGGTTGCCTGAGCTGGGGCATCATGCGGTGACTCTTGGCGCGCTTGCGGCAGGGAAAGGCCGGATCGTCGGCAGGCTCACAAGGGATAACCGGATCAAACGCACAGTAAGAACTCTGGCAGGTGGGCAATGGACAAGGGGGTCGCGACCGGCTGCATGGCGCAGGTCGCGACTATAAGGCCAAGGCTAAAGAAGAAAAAGGAATATTTGATGATATTTATATAACGGATAACCGGAAAAAACGGGCTTTAAGCGCTGTCCTTGAGCACCAGAGCAAACACGGTGACTGCTCGGCTGTCCATTTGCAAGTCAGCACCGGGATCAACCAAGACTTCACCGGCTGCCAGGCGCGGTTGTGCGGTATCCAGTAAGCAACGCCAGTGCCGGGCGCCGCTGACGCTGGGCATCCGGAAGGGTAAAGACGAAGACCCGGCATTGAAGATGATCAGGAGGGTATCGTCGATTTCCGGATGGCCATCCTGGGTGAAGTACTCGCCCGCGTCACCGGCGAGTAACATGCCAAAGCAGCGGGCCTTGCCTTCCTGCCAGTGACGATCCGTCAAGGCACCTCCGCCAGGACTGATCCATTCAATATCGCGCAAGCCGGTGGTTTTCGAAATCTGCTTGCCGTGGAGAAATGTGGAGCGGCGCAGAACCGGATGCTCCCGCCGGAGGTTGATCAAGCGGCGGATGAAATCAAGAAATTCCACTTCGTCTGGTGGCATGTTCTGCCAGTCGATCCAGTTGATTTCATTGTCCTGGCAATAGGCATTGTTGTTGCCGCGCTGGCTGCGACCGAACTCATCGCCAGAGAGTAGCATGGGGGTGCCTTGCGCGAGGAGCAACGTCGCCAGCATATTGCGACGCTGCCGCAAGCGGATTTGCTGGATCGCCGGATCATGCGTCGGCCCCTCGATCCCATAATTATTGCTGAAATTGGAGGGGTGGCCATCGCGGTTATTTTCGCCATTCGCCTCGTTGTGGCGGTCGTTGTAGCTCACCAGATCAGCGAGGGTGAAGCCATCGTGGCTGGCGACATAGTTGATGGTGGTCCAGGGGCGTCGGCAATCGTGCTCGAACAGGTCGCTGGACGCTAACAGGTTGGGTGCCAGCCGCGCCAGCATGGCGTCATCGCCACGCCAAAATCGACGGGTGGTATCGCGAAAACGATCATTCCACTCAGCGGTACCAGCGGGAAAGCCGCCAAGCTGATAGCCCCCAGGACCGATATCCCATGGCTCGGCGATCACTTTGACCCGCGAGAGGGCAGGATCTTGGCGAATGGCATCAAAGAAGCCCCCCTGCCGGTCGTAACCGTACTCTTCACGCCCCAGAGTAACCGCCAGATCAAAGCGGAAACCATCGACATGCATTTCATTGACCCAGTAGCGCAGGCTATCCATCACCATTTGCAAGACGCGAGGATGGGCAATATTGAGCGTATTGCCACAGCCGGTATCGTTGATGTAATGGCGCGGGCTGCCAGGATGCAGCCGGTAGTAGGAGGCATTATCGATGCCGCGAAAACTGAGGGTGGGTCCCAGTTCATTACCTTCAGCCGTATGGTTGTACACCACATCCAGCAGCACTTCGATGCCGGCATCGTGCAGGCGTTTGACCATCGTCTTGAATTCGGCCAAATCACCACCGCTCAGATAACGCGGCTCCGGTGCGAAAAAGCACAGCGTGTTATAACCCCAATAGTTGCGCAGGCCGCGATCGGTCAAAAAGCGATCATCGACGAACGCATGGACTGGCATCAGCTCGACCGAGGTGATGCCGAGCGAACGCAGGTAGTTGATGATGTCCGAGTGCCCAAAACCGGCAAAGGTACCCCGCAAGTGGTGGGGCAGACCCTCGTGGCGAATGGTGTAGCCGCGTACATGGGTTTCGTAAATCAGGGTTTGCGACCAGGGAATTTCAGGGAGGCGATCCCCCTCCCAATTGAAACTGGTGTCAACAACCACACATTTCAGCATTTCCTTGGCGTTGTCGCGGATATCAAACGACAAATCCGCATTCGAGTGGCCCACTTGATAGCCACAGTGTTCATCACGCAAATGCAACACGCCGTAGAATTGCTTGGCGTAGGGATCGAGTAACAGCTTGTGATGATTAAAACGATGGCCGCGCTGCGGTTCATACGGGCCGGACACCCGATAACCATAGAGCGCGCCCGGCCACAGGCCAGGAATATAGCCATGCCAAACCTGATCGGTATTTTCATGCAGGGTGAGTCGCTCGATCTCTCGCTGACCCGAGGAATCGAACAGGCATAATTCGACCTTTTCGGCGTGGGCGGAAAAGAGCGCGAAATTGACGCCCTTACCATCCCAAACCGCACCGAGCGGATACGATTTGCCTGGCCACACCCGAGCGCGCGATGACATGGTTTAACTCTCCTGATGATTCTGTTGAAGTGGAAATAAAACTATAGCGGATGGAATGCCTATCGGCGCTGGGGCCTGCTTTTGAACATAAGATTGATTGTTTTTATATCATCATCTTGGATCAACGATCATACGGCTCGATAAGGGGTTCGATAACGATAGACTCGTACAGAAGGGAGGAGAGGCTCATCCTCAATCTTCACATCGGCCCGGCGCAGCCGCAAGCTGACCGGCGGTTCAGGGGAGACCGAGACAAAATCAGGCAAGGGCTGCCCAGGCTGCAAGGGTACCAGGACAGGTAAAGGTGCCTGCATTAACCGGCGCTGGCGATCGCCTGTATTTTCGGGAAAAACGATATTGGCGCGCAGATGAGGGCAGACGCCGCGTACACGAGCCAGCATCTCATCGTCACCGATTTCCCGAAGCCGCTGCAATTCCAAGCGAATCTGAGGGGTTTCGACGCGCTGCTCCAACAGCCGACGAGCGACAGCGACGCTGGTACGTTGGATAACCCGACCCTGTTTTGACCAGGTAAAACCGATTTTGACAGGCAGCTCCTCTAGCAGGGGGATATGCCGATAGGCCTGCTTTAGATTAAGGCGCGCCGCACCCATGCGGCGTAGCGCTACACCAACATTTTCCTGGCGCTGGTACAAGTCAGCGAGTACTGCGTTGGCTTCGCGCCGCTCCAATACTTTCAGAGCCAACACCGCTGCCTTAAACGCATCTTTGGCGAGATTGCAGTCTTGCGCAGCGATTAAGGTCGCTGGGCTGACGCCCACGATGCCGGGACAAGTGAGCGTCTCGCGACCATCCCGGTCGTCCTCGTACCAAAGCGCTCGGTAAAGCTGAAGAGCTTTGGCGCGCATGTCGGTTGCGCCCATTAGCTCCTCTTCGGTCAGCGATACCCAAGCCGCCAGCGCGTTATCCTGGCGGATCTTTGCACAGCAAAGATCCAACTGGTGCAATAACGTTTCGAAGCTTGCCAAAAGATCGGTTCGCAGGGCGATGATCGACGGTCCGGTCACAATCATTCCTTGGTTATTTAATGGCATTATTATATCATCACCTTAATTGAAAAACACACTCAGCGAACCGGCAACTCGATCCCTTCAAATAACGCCATAATCTCCTCCATAGAAGCTGAACGTTCGGCCGCTCGAACTCGTTCGGGCTGCAAATGATTGGCGAAAAGCTGCATAAAGTCATACATGTAATTACGCAAAAATGTCCCACGGCGAAAACCGATCTTGGTCAGATTCATCGGGAATAAATGGCTGGCGTCTAATTGCACCAGATCCTGATCTTGTTGCGGGTCATAAGCCATCCGCGCGACGATGCCGACTCCCATACCTAAGCGCACATAAGTCTTAATCACATCAGCATCAGTTGCGGTAAAAGCGACAATGGGCTTTAGCTGTAGACTGCGAAACGCCTCATCTAACTGAGAGCGTCCAGTGAAGCTAAAAACATAAGTGACCAGAGGATATTGAGCAATATCGTGTAAGGCGAGCTGCTCTAACGCGGCTAACGGATGATCAACCGGAACCAGAACACAGCGCTGCCAAACATAACACGGCATCATTATCAAATCTTCGAACAACTCCAGAGATTCAGTCGCAATGGCGAAATCAACTTCACCCGATAACACTAATTCGGCGATTTGCGCAGGCGAACCTTGATGAACTCGCAAAGTGACAGCAGGATAACGCTCGCGAAACGTCTTAATAACCGGCGGCAGGGCATAACGGGTTTGGGTATGCGTGGTCGCTATAGACAGGCTGCCGCGCCGATCATCACGGTATTCCTCAGCCAGGATCTGAATATTGTTAACCTCCCGTAAGATATTCTCCACCTTCAGAATAATTTGTTGGCCGATCGGGGTTACTTCCGTCAGATGTTTTCCATTGCGACTGAATAGCTCAACCCCCAATTCCTCTTCTAGTAAACGGAGTTGCTTGCTAATGCCGGGTTGAGACGTGTAAAGACTATCCGCAGCCGCTGAAATGTTGAGGTTATTCCGGACAATGGCCGTTAAATAACGCAATTGCTGCAACTTCATAAGATCTCCCAATCGGTAAAAATCGGTAAAAGCGACCCAGCAAGCTTTGGACTTGAAAACGGCCAAAAGGTAAGAAGTAGAACAGATTTAATCCGGGGACAAGACAATACCGGTTAACGGTGGTAAATCAATGGTAAGGGAATAAGGCTGACTCATATTCAATACAGGAAAAGCGCATACAGAACCATTGGTAACACCATTACCACCATATTGAGTCGCATCAGAATTCAAAATTTCCCGGTAGATTCCTGGCAGAGGTACACCCACGCCATAAGCAATTCGCGCAGTTGCTGCAAAATTAAAAATAACGACGACCAGGTGCTGGGGACCATTACGGCGCAGGTAAACAACTACTGACGGGGCACCATCCTGGCAATCCAGCCACTCAAAACCATCTTGAGAAAATTCGTGAGCGTATAAACTCGACAAAGACCGGTAAAGCTGATTCAAATCCCTAATAAGAGACCAAATACCCCGATACTCCGGCTGTGCAAGTGCTTCCCAATCCAGCGATCCGGCAAAATCCCACTCCGGTTCCTGAGCCAATTCATTGCCCATAAACAGGAATTTTTTCCCTGGATAAGTCCACATATAGAGATAGAGCAGCCGCAAATTCGCAAAACGCTGGTGCCGATCTCCTGGCATTCTGGCAAATAGCGATCCTTTCCCATGGACTACTTCATCATGGGATAGCGGCAACATAAAATTTTCATTAAAAGCGTAGAGCAGACCAAACGTCAGTAGTTCCTGATGGTGGCGACGTAGAGCAGGATCCAAGCTAAAATATTCCAAGGTGTCGTGCATCCAGCCCATATTCCATTTCATCCCGAATCCCAAACCCCCCATCCAGGATGGGCGCGTGACCAAAGGCCACGCTGTCGATTCCTCGGCAATCATCAACACACCCGGATAACGGCGGTGGACAATCTCATTTAGCTCGCGCAAAAAGGCCACAGCCTCTAAATTCTCATTACCGCCAAAAAGATTCGGTGCCCAGTCGCCTGACTCGCGGGCATAATCCAAATACAGCATCGAGGAAACTGCATCCACGCGCAGGCCATCTAAATGGCATTCTTCCAACCAAAAGCATGCACTGGCCAATAAAAAGTTTTTTACTTGAGTGCGGCTGTAGTTAAAGATCAGCGTACCCCAGGTGCGATGTTCCCGCCGGGTTGGATCCTCACACTCATAAAGATAGCTGCCATCAAAGCGGGCTAAACTGTATGCATCCTTGGGAAAATGGCCGGGAACCCAATCCAGAATCACGCCGATGCCAGCTTGATGGCAATAGTCCACAAACCAGCGGAAATCATTCACCGAACCATGCCGACTGGTCGGCGCAAAATAACCGGTGGCCTGATAGCCCCATGAGGCATCCAGCGGATGTTCGGTAATCGGCATCAGCTCAATGTGGGTAAATCCCAACGAGCCAACATAAGCGACCAGGCGCTGGGCTAAATCACGATAAGAAAGGTAATCGCCGTTACTATCCCGCAGCCAGGAGCCTAAATGAACTTCGTAAACGGCCAGTGGGCTGGTCGACCAATTTTGGCGTCGTCGGCGCTTCATCCACGGGTCGTCGCGCCACGAGTAGGCGGTGTTATCGACGACGATCGAGCAGACAGCCGGACGACGCTCGAAGTGACGACCATAAGGATCGCTCTTGCAAAATAGCTCGCCCGTCTCGCGAGCGCGTATTTCAAACTGGTAGCGCACACCCACGGTGACGCCTGGCAAAAACAGTTCAAAGACATGACCGCGCCGATGCAGCGGGTGACAGCGGCCGTTCCAATGATTGAAATCGCCAATGACGCTGACTCGCTCGGCATTCGGTGCCCAGACCGCGAAAAGTACCCCAGAAATACCGTCCACCAGGCGCGGATGCGCGCCTAACACCCGATAGGCATGTAAATGGCGGCCCTCGTTGAATAGGTGCAGGTCGTACAAACTTAATTGCGGGGGAAAACAATAAGGGTCGTAGGCAGTAAATTCACGACCGCTGCCATCGGTCCAGGTCAGCCGATAGTGAAGGGGTAATGCAGTCGCCGGGCCATGCCATTGGAAGAGATCGGTCCCTGGCAAGCGCTGTAACGGCTCACCGATGTCGGTCAGTACAATTTGCCGAACGCCCGGCCAAAAGGCTCGCACGATGCACTGTGGGCCATCGCCATGACGACCGAGTACTGTAAAAGGGTCAGGATGGCGACCTTCGCCCAATAGGACCGCATCGACGGCGATTTTATCATCCGGGTCATTTACGCTATCGTTGCCAGAGTCAGGGTGCGTCATTCAAAAAGCCCATCCCTCCAATCATCGAAGAGTCTCGCCTAGCCGACCGATTACGGATAACAATAGCCTGCCTCCCAGACTGACCGTGAATCTGCCAGGCGCCCGATGGGGACACAAGAGGCACTCTCCCTTATCCGAGCCGCTCGCAATAACCAACCTAAAATCTTAAGTCGAGAAATCATAGCAGAGAGGGATCATAAACGCATGAGCGCCGCCATTACCTCACGTTTCGTCAGTCGCCTGACCCGGAAAACGCTCGCTCTGATTCTTGCAGGGGGCAGAGGCAGTCGGCTCAAGCAATTGACTTTGTGGCGCGCCAAGCCGGCCACGCCTTTTGGAGGAAAATATCGGATCATCGATTTTCCACTTTCCAATTGCCTCAACTCAGGCATCCGCCGGATTTGCGTACTCACCCAATATAAAGCCCATTCGTTAATTCAGCATGTTCAGCGTGGCTGGGGGTTTCTGCGCGGTGAATTCGGCGAGTTTGTCGAGTTGCTGCCCGCGCAACAACGGATCGATGAAACCTCCTGGTACCGGGGAACTGCCGATGCGGTTTATCAAAATCTGGATATTATCCGGACTCACGAACCCGAATTTGTCCTCATTCTGGCAGGCGATCACATCTACAAAATGGACTATGGGCCGATGTTGGCCCTGCATGTGGAAAGCAAAGCGGATGTGACGATTGGCAGCGTCGAAGTACCGCAGGAACGCGCACGCGAGTTTGGGGTCTTGACGGTAACACCGCACAATGAGGTGATCGGGTTTAGCGAAAAACCCGATCATCCGGAAACCTTGCCGGGACGGGACAACGTGACGCTGGCGTCGATGGGCATTTACGTGTTCAACACGCAATTCCTCTTCGAGCGTTTGATCGAAGATGCGGAAACGGCGGAATCCGACCATGATTTTGGTAAGGATGTGTTACCAAAACTGATCGGTCGGTATCGGGTCATTACCTACCCATTCCGTGATGTGCAGACCAAAGCGCAGAGCTACTGGCGCGATGTCGGGACGGTGGATGCGTTTTGGGAGGCCAATATGGAATTAGCGGGTATTGATCCGGAATTAAACCTCTACGATGAACATTGGCCGATCTGGACTTATCAAGATCAGTTGCCGCCGGCCAAGTTCGTATTCGATGATGAGGGTCGCCGGGGCATGGCTGTGGATTCCATGGTGGCGGATGGGTGCATCATTTCCGGCGGTTGCGTCAATCGCTCGGTGCTGTTTCCTGGTGTACAGGTGCATTCCTATGTTCGGCTGCGCGATGCGGTCGTCTTGCCCGGCGTCGATATTGGCCGCTATTGCCAGCTCAATAAAGTGATCATTGATCGAGCGTGCGTTATTCCGCCCGGCACGGTGGTAGGTGATAATCCGCAAGAGGACGCCCGGCGTTTTTACCGGACCGAGAAGGGCGTGGTATTAATCACCCGCGAAATGCTAGGCCAGGAGTCGGCGCGGATTCGCTGACGGCGATAAAACAACAACCCAGCTAATCAGCTAATTTGAGGAGTTATCCCCCATGAGCCAAGGCTCGGCAGCACAAAAGCGGCGCGCAGGATTATTGTTGCATCCCACTTCGCTTCCCGGTGGTTACGAGAACGGCGATTTCGGCCCGGAGGCTTACCATTTCGTGGAGTTTATGGCCGCTTGTGGGTTTACCGTTTGGCAGACATTGCCGCTGGCACCGCCGCATGGCGATCTATCGCCCTATTCGGCACAGTCAGTTCACGCAGGCAATCCGCGGCTGATCGCTCTGGAGCCGCTGATTGAGGCCGGTTGGCTGCATCCGGATGGCGGGCCACAGGCTGGGGAGGACGGCTGGACTTATCGGCAACGGCGGTTGATTGAAGCCCGCCAGGGCTTCCAGCACGCGGATTGGGTGCGGGGCGAGTATGAAGCGTTCTGGCAGGAGCGCAAGCATTGGTTAGGGGACTATGCGCTCTATCAGGCGATCCGCGCCGCGCAAGGTCAGGCCCCCTGGTTTAACTGGCCCCATGAGTTACGCGACCGGCATCCAGACGCTTTGGCGTCGGTGTGGCACCAATCCAGCGAAGCCATTGCGCAATGCCAGTTTGAGCAATTTCTCTTCTACCGGCAGTGGGCGGCGCTCAAGCGCTACGCCAACGAACGCGGCATTCTGATTTTTGGCGATATTCCTTTATTTGTCGGTTACGACAGTGCTGAAGTCTGGGCGCGACGCGATTGCTTTTTGCTGGATGATCAAGGACGGCCAGAGGTGGTGGCTGGGGTGCCGCCCGATTATTTCTCGGCGACCGGTCAGTTGTGGGGCAACCCGCATTATGCCTGGGAAGCGATGCGGGCTAATGGTTTTCAATGGTGGAAAGAGCGCATCCGCAGCCAATTGACTCAGTTTGATCTTTTGCGGATCGATCACTTTCGCGGGTTGGAGTCCTACTGGGAAATTCCAGCCACTGCCGAAACCGCTATAGCGGGACGCTGGCGAGAAGCGCCCGGCGATGAGTTGTTCCAGGCGCTACGCGCGGAGTTCGGGCATTTGCCGCTGGTGGCCGAAGATTTGGGGATCATCACCCCAGCGGTCGATGCGTTACGCGAAAAGCATGGCTTGCCCGGAATGAAAGTGCTGCATTTCGCTTTTGGGGGCGATGCGGAAAACCTGTATCTACCGCATAATCATACTGTTAATTCAGTGGTTTACACCGGAACCCACGATAACAACACCACCTTGGGCTGGCTTGAAGAGCTAGATGAGCCAACGCGCAAGCATGTTTTTGAGTACCTGGGCAGTAGTCCGGAGCAGATGCCGGAGTCGTTGGTGCGAACGGCCTTCGCCTCAGTGGCGCAGCTAGCCGTAGTGCCCATGCAAGACGTGTTAGCACTCGGTGGCGCGGATCGCATGAACCAGCCCGGCGTGGCGGAAGGCAACTGGCGCTGGCGGTTTCGCTGGGATCAGGTCAAGCCGGATATCGCAAGCCATTACCGCTATCTGCTCACCCTCTACGGACGCGTTTAATGCGCATCGAAGCCGATCTGAAACTGGGCTTTAAGGATGTATTGATTCGACCCAAGCGCTCGACGCTTAGTAGCCGTTCGCAGGTGAGTTTGGAGCGGACGTTTAAATTCCGCCATAGTGGACGAACCTGGACGGGCATTCCCATTATGGCGGCTAACATGGATAACGTGGGCACGTTTGCCATGGCGACTGCCCTGGCAACGCAGGGCCTGTTTACGGCGGTGCGCAAGCATTACACCCTGGAGGATTGGGATCATTTCGTCGGTTCATTGCCGGAGCGCCGCTGGCTGGACTGTGTGGCGATCAGTACCGGTATTCTTGAGAGCGATCTGGCCAAACTTGGCCAGATTTTAGAGCGCCAGCCCGATCTCTCCTTTATCTGTATGGATGTCGCCAACGGTTATTCTGAATATTTCGTTGAGCAAATCGCCACGGTGCGCCAGCGGTTCCCCGATAAAATCATCATGGCCGGTAATGTGGTGACCGGCGAGATGGTGGAGCAGTTGCTGCTATCGGGTGCCGATATCGTCAAAGTGGGCATCGGCCCTGGCTCAGTCTGCACCACGCGGGTCAAAACGGGGGTCGGCTATCCACAACTGTCGGCCATTATCGAATGTGCCGACGCCGCCCATGGCTTATCCGGCCAGATTATCTCCGATGGCGGTTGCACCTGCGCTGGCGATGTCGCCAAAGCCTTCGGCGCGGGTGCGGATTTCGTGATGCTGGGCGGGATGTTGGCGGGCCACGATGAAGGCGGCGGGGAGATTCTGGAGCGGGATGGCCAGAAGCTTATGCAGTTTTATGGAATGAGTTCCAGTACGGCTATGGAGAAATACAGCGGCGGCGTCGCGGAATATCGTGCATCGGAAGGGAAAACCGTTACGGTGCCCTATCGGGGGGCCGTGGCGGAAACGATTCGAGATATTCTGGGCGGACTGCGCTCAGCCTGCACTTATGTCGGTGCCGCCCAACTGAAGGAACTGACCAAGCGCACCACGTTTGTTCGGGTCGCTGAACAGCATAACCCGATCTTCGATGGATGACATGAGCATGAGTTTGACGGCAGAGGCTGTTTTTCAGCGTTTAAATGCGGTGCGCGAGCGTCAACCGCTGGTGCATAACATCACCAATTTCGTGGTGATGAATAATACCGCCAACGCTTTACTGGCGCTGGGAGCCTCGCCAGCGATGGTGCATTCCAGCGATGAGGTCGAGGATTTTGTTGCGATCAGTCAGGCGTTGGTGGTCAACATCGGCACCTTGTATTCAGAGCAGGTGGCCGCTAGCAAGTTAGCCGTGATCAGGGCTAACACGGTGGGCACACCGTGGATTCTTGATCCGGTAGGTGTTGGTGCCACGCCCTACCGCCGCACGGCGGCGGGCGCGCTGGCGGCGCTAAAACCGACGGTGATTCGCGGCAACGGCTCGGAAATTCTGAGCTTGGCGCAGCAGTCAGGGCAGGGCAGAGGCGTGGATAGTCTGCATGGCTCGGATGCAGCGGTGGATGCCGCGCGGCAGGTCGTGATGACGACGGGCGCGGTGGTTGCGATAACGGGCGCGGTGGATTTTGTAACGGATGGTACCCGGTTAGGTGAGCTTCATAACGGCCACCCACTAATGGCGCGGGTCACGGGCTTGGGTTGTTCGGCAACGGCCATCATCGGAGCGTTTTTGGCGATAGAGCCAGATGCCTTTAGCGCGACAGTCGCAGGACTGGCGGTATTCGGTGTGGCTGGGGAGATTGCAGCACAGCACTCGGCTGGGCCAGGGAGTTTACAAGCTGCGTTGCTGGATGCGCTCTACAACCTGGATCAGGAAACGTTCAGCCGACATTTCCGCTATCGGGAATCCCGTATCGAACCTGCTAAAGGGTGATTCGGTCTGGAAAATTTGGCAACCGTAGCGAGCGGGGTATCCCCCTCCCGCTGACGGGAGGGGGATTCGCAATCAGGTTGGCAATTCCGAATTGCCCATCAAGTATTCATCCACGGCGCGGGCGCATTGCCGCCCTTCGCGAATGGCCCATACCACCAGCGACTGACCACGCCGCATGTCGCCAGCGGCGAAGACTTTATTGACCGATGTCTGATAATCAGCGGTGCTGGCGGCGACATTGCCGCGCTCATCCAGCCCAACGCCCAAATCCCGCAGCATCCCTTCTTGAACTGGATGGACAAAGCCCATCGCCAGTAACACCAGCCCGGCCTTGAGATTAAATTCACTGCCGGGCGTTTCGGTCATGACTTGGCGGCCCTTGTCATCGCGCCATTCCAGCCGAATCAGTTGCAGATCGGTCACCTGACCATCCTGGCCAAGAAACTGTTTGGTAGCCACCGACCAGTCGCGTTCACAGCCTTCTTCGTGAGAACTGGAGGTGCGTAGCTTGAGCGGCCAATCGGGCCAGGTCAGTAATTTATTCTCATGGGCCGGCGGTTTGGGCATGATCTCCAATTGCGTCACTGAGCGCGCGCCCTGACGGATTGAAGTGCCCACACAATCGGAGCCGGTATCGCCACCGCCAATAACGATCACATCCTTATCAGTGGCCAGGATGTCGGCTTCAAGGATTTTTTGTCCAGCGACCCGGCGATTTTGCTGGGTCAGGAAATCCATCGCGAAATGGATACCGCCCAATTCGCGGCCGGGAACCTTGAGATCGCGGGGGTGTTCAGCGCCGCCGGTCAGGGCGATGGCGTCGAATTCAGCCAGCAAATTGCGGGCTGGAATGTCGGCCCCGACATGGCTATTGGGGCGGAATTCCACACCTTCGGCTTGCAATTGAGCCAACCGACGGTCAATGAGCCAGGTTTCCAGCTTGAAATCGGGAATCCCATAACGGAGTAAACCGCCAATCCGGGGATTTTTCTCAAAAACCACGACCGTATGACCGGCCCGGGCTAATTGCTGGGCACAGGCCAGTCCAGCCGGACCGGAACCAATCACAGCGACCCGCTTGCCAGTGCGATGGGCGGCAATTTGCGGCTGAACCCAGCCTTCCGCCCAACCTTTGTCGATGATGGCACATTCAATATCTTTGATGGTGACCGGCTGGCTGTTGAAATTGAGGGTGCAAGACGCCTCACAGGGTGCCGGACAAATCCGTCCAGTGAATTCGGGAAAGTTATTGGTGGAATGCAGGACTTCCAGCGCTTGCCGCCAGTTGCCGCGATACACCAGATCATTCCAATCGGGGATGATGTTATGCACCGGACAGCCGCGATGGCAGTAAGGAATGCCGCAATCCATGCAGCGCGCGGCCTGTTCGCGGACACCACTTTCCGGCAAGGGCGCAACGAAATCGCGAAAGTGGGTGATCCGCTCAGCGACTGGCGCATAGCCATGCTCGTGGCGAACGATTTCCAAAAAACCGGTTGGTTTACCCATCAGTTACACTCCTACTGCTACATCGGCTTTTTCTTCAAGACGAGCAGCGTGAATCTTGACCTGCATATCCTGTAACGCCCGCCGGTAATCCAGCGGCATGATCTTGACGAATTTCGGTGCCCACTCACGCCATTGTTCCAATATCCGGCGTGCGGGTTCGCTGCCGGTGTGAAGGTAATGGCGGGCCACCAGAATCCGCAAGCGCTGGGCGTCATGACCCAACCCATCCTCTGGCAGTGCACTTTTCGCCAAATCGGGCCAATGTTCAGGCAGCATCGGGGTTTTTAAAGTTTCCTCAAGGTCGTTTAAGGGTTCCAGGGCCACCATGGCTTTATTAGCACGGCGGTCGAAGTCACCCTCTTCATCCAGCACATAGGCGACGCCACCGCTCATTCCAGCGGCGAAGTTGCGGCCGGTGCGACCCAATACCACCACCACGCCACCGGTCATGTATTCGCAACCGTGATCGCCCGCACCTTCCACCACAGCGATCGCGCCGGAGTTGCGCACCGCAAAGCGCTCACCGGCAACGCCCCGGAAATAGCACTCACCGGCAATAGCGCCGTACATGACGGTGTTGCCGACAATGATATTGTCCTCGGCGCGCAGGCGACTCTCTGGGGGTGGACAAACGATGATCCGCCCGCCCGATAGGCCCTTGCCAACATAGTCGTTGGCCTGACCGCGCAATTCCAGGGTGATGCCTCGCGCCAGAAACGCACCAAAGCTCTGACCGGCGGTGCCGTTCAGATCAATGTGAATCGTGTCATCGGGCAGGCCCGCATGACCATAACGGCGGGCGATTTGGCCAGAGAGCATAGCCCCGGCCGTGCGGTCGCTGTTACGAATCATTGAAGCAAAGCGAACCGGCTGGCGGGCATCCAGGGCCGGTTGTGCCTGGGCGATGAATTGATGATCCAGTGCGCCGCTCAAGCCGTGATCCTGCTCCTCACAATGATAGGTGGCAACGCCCGGGGGTGTCGGCGGCACAGCCAGCAAGCGGGTGAAATCCAGTCCGCGCGCTTTCCAGTGATGAATGGCGCGGCGCATGTCGAGCCGATCTGCCCGCCCGATCATTTCATCGAAGGTGCGAAAACCCAGACGCGCCATGAATTCGCGGACTTCCTCGATCAGGAAGGTGAACAAGTTGATGACGTGGGCCGGTTGGCCGGGAAACCGATTGCGCAATTCCGGGTCCTGGGTAGCGACACCGACCGGGCAGGTGTTGAGATGGCACTTGCGCATCATCACACAACCGGCCGCAATCAAGGCGGCCGTGCCGAAGCCAAACTCATCGGCACCCAGCAGCGCGCCGATGACGATATCGCGACCGGTGCGCAGACCACCGTCAACCTGGACTGCGATTCGCCCGCGCAGATGATTACGCACCAGGGTCTGATGGGTTTCAGCCAGGCCAATTTCCCACGGTGAACCGGCATTTTGAATCGAAGTCAACGGGCTGGCTCCGGTGCCGCCATCCTCGCCGGAGATCGTGACATGATCGGCGTGGGCCTTGGCCACACCCGCTGCCACCGTGCCGACACCGATTTCAGACACCAGCTTGACGCTGATAGCCGCTTTCGGGTTGGTGTTTTTCAAATCAAAAATCAGTTGCGCCAAGTCCTCAATCGAGTAGATGTCGTGATGAGGCGGCGGCGAGATCAGGCCAACGCCTGGAGTGGAATGGCGGACCCGGGCGATCCAGTCATTGACCTTATGACCGGGCAACTGGCCGCCTTCACCGGGCTTGGCCCCTTGCGCCATTTTGATTTGCAAGGAATCGGCGTTGACCAGGTATTCGGCGGTGACGCCAAAGCGGCCGGAAGCCACCTGTTTGATGGCGGAGCGGGCCGAATCGCCATTATCGAGCGGGATATAACGGACGGGATCTTCACCGCCTTCGCCGGTGTTGGATTTGGCACCCAGCCGGTTCATGGCGATGGCCAGCGTGGTGTGCGCTTCCCAGGAAATCGAGCCAAACGACATCGCACCGGTTGCCAGCCGCTTGACGATTTCGCTGGCTGGTTCCACCTCATCCAGCGGGATCGGCGTATTGGCAAAGCGGAATTCAAACAGGCCGCGTAGATTGCGCAGGTGATCGCGCTGGTCATTCATGGCGCGGCTGTAACGCTTGAATTGCCGGTAATCGGCGGAGCGAACCGCATGTTGCAGCAGCGAGACCGTTTCCGGTGTCCAGGCGTGCTGCTCGCCGCGAATGCGGAACGCCAGCTCGCCGCCGATGTCCAGCGCCTCCCGATACAGCGGCGCATCGCCAAACGCTTGCTTATGGCGGGTCACCGTTTCGCGGGCGACCTCCTGCAGGCCGATTCCCTCGATAACGCCTTGGGTGCCGGTGAAATAGCGAGTAATAAATTCTTCAGCCAGACCCACCGCTTCAAAAATCTGCGCGCCGCAATAGGATTGGTAGGTGGAAATGCCCATCTTGGACATCACCTTGAGAATCCCTTTGGAAATCGCCTTGGTGTAGTGCTCGTGCGCGTCGGCTTCGCTCAGCGGCGGGACGAAGCTGGAAAGCGAAGCGGTCAGGGTATCAAAAGCCAGCCAGGGATTGATGGCCTCAGCGCCATAGCCTGCCAGCAGACAAAAATCGTGAACCCGCTTGGCTTCACCGGTTTCAATCACCAATCCCACTTCGGTACGCAGACCAGTGCGAATCAAGTGATGGTGAACGGCGGCGGTGGCGAGCAGAGCGGGAATGGCGATGTGATCGGCATCCATATCCCGATCCGAGAGAATCAGGATGTTATCGCCGTGCCGCACCACATCAGCGGCTTCGCGACAGAGATCGTCCAGGGCGCGACCCATGCCGTCCGCGCCGCGCTCCACCGGATAGCAGATGCTCAGGGTGTGAGTGCGGAAAGCGCGATCGACATGGTATTCGATCCGGCGAATGCGTTCCAAATCAACATTGGCCAGGATCGGCCGCTTGACCTCCAGCCGCTTTTGGGTGCCAGCGCTGTAAGGATCAAGCAGGTTAGGGCGCGGACCGATAAAAGACACCAACGACATGACCAATTCTTCGCGAATCGGATCAATCGGGGGATTGGTGACTTGGGCAAATTTCTGCTTGAAATAATCGTAAATCAGCTTAGGCCGGTCAGACAGTACCGCCGGGGGAATATCGCGACCCATTGAGCTGATCGGGTCTTCGCCAGTCACCGCCATCGGATTGAGGAAGGCGCGGACATCTTCCTGGGTGTAACCAAATGCCTGCTGGCGGCGCAACAAGGTTTCCTGATCCGGGGCCATCGGGCCGATCTCTGTCGGGAGATCTTTCAGATGAATCTGGGTGGCGTCCAGCCAGTTCTGATAGGGCTGGGCGGCGGCGAGCTGGGCCTTGATTTCGTCATCATCAATGATGCGGCCTTGCTCCAGATCAATCAGCAGCATCTTGCCCGGTTGCAAGCGCCATTTCTTGACGATTTTTTCCTCAGGAATCGGCAGTACGCCCATTTCCGAGGCCATGATCACCTGATCATCGTCGGTGACCAGATAGCGAGCAGGCCGTAAACCATTGCGATCCAGGGTCGCGCCGATCTGGCGGCCGTCGGTGAAAGCGATCGCGGCGGGTCCATCCCAGGGTTCCATCAGTGCGGCGTGATATTCGTAAAACGCACGGCGCTTGGGGTCCATCAAGGGATTATCAGACCATGCTTCCGGCACCATCAGCATCATGGCGTGCGGCAGTGAATAACCGGCAGCCAGCAGCAATTCCAGCGCATTATCGAACGTGGCGGAATCAGACGCGCCATCGCCGATCAGCGGCCACAGTTTTTCAAGATCAGCGCCAAGCTGCTCCGAGCGCATGTTATGGCGGCGGGCCAGCATCCAGTTGATATTGCCGCGCAGGGTGTTGATCTCACCGTTGTGGCAGAGATAGCGAAATGGATGCGCCAGCTCCCAGGAGGGGAAGGTATTGGTGGAAAAGCGCTGATGCACCAGCGCCAGCGCCGATTCCAGGCGCTCGTCGCGCAAATCCGGATAGTACACGCCGAGGTTACGCGCCAGGATCATGCCTTTATAGACCAGGGTGCGCGAGGAGAACGAGGCGATATAGAACGGTTGGCGGCTGAGTAGCTCGCGATCCCAGATGGCGTGATGGGTCTGCTTGCGGATGACAAACAGCTTGCGCTCAAAGGCGGCGGTATCGGGGCAATTCGGGCCGCGCTGTACGAACGCCTGGCGGATTACCGGCTCGGTGGGCCGCACGCTGCGACCCAGACAGGAGTTGTCGGTAGGCACATCGCGCCAGCCCAGGAAAATCTGCCCTTCGGCGGCCACAGTGCGCTGTAGGGCGGCTTCGCTATGGCCGCGAACCAGACTATCGCGCGGCAGAAACACCATGGCGACCGCGTAATCGCCAAACGCTGGCAACTCAATGCCGAGGGTAGCGCATTCGGCGCGCAGAAACGCATCGGGGAGTTGAATCAGAATGCCGGCACCATCGCCAGCCAGCGGATCGGCGCCCACCGCACCGCGATGGCCGAGATTAGCCAGGATTTCCAACCCCTGGCGGATCGGCTGATGACTTTTGCGATTTTTGATATCGACCACGAAACCGATGCCGCAAGCATCATGTTCGTTGCGTGGGTCATAGAGTCCTTGGGAGGGGGGCGAGCAGGTCAAACGCATGGTAATTCCTCAGTAACAGCATCGGTCATGGCTTCCTTGCCCGCATGGATTTTCGCGAGTCACGCGAATAGGCGATCTTGGAATGGTTCTGAAAAACCAAAGGATTGAATACTACCGATCCGCTAACCGTTTACGCAACTGCTATCAATGGCGTGCCGTCGGTTCTGTTAAAAACCGACGGCGGAAGATTGGCGGATTAGACAACGCCCTGATCAATCATCGCGTCGGCGACCTTACGAAAACCGGCAATATTGGCACCGAGTACCAGATTACCGGGCGCGCCGTATTCCTTGGCGGTTTCGCTCGCGGTGCGATAGATGTGTTCCATAATCCGCTTGAGCTTGGCGTCGACTTCCTCAAACGTCCACTGGAGCATACTGGCGTTCTGACTCATTTCCAGTTGGCTGGTGGCAACGCCGCCTGCATTGGCAGCCTTGGCGGGGCCGTAGGCGATGCCGGAGGCCAGGAAGGTGTCGATAGCCTCTGGCGAGGAGGGCATGTTGGCACCTTCTGCGACACAGACACAGCCATTTTTCAGGAGTTCCCTGGCGTCTTCAGCGCTGACCTCGTTTTGGGTGGCACTGGGGAACGCGGCATCGCAACGAATACCCCAGACGCCATTCCGACCGGCAGGGTAGTTCTCGATGGGCGTGTAAACCGCGCCCGGCCGCTCCTCGGCGTAACGGGTGAGTCTGGCGCGTTCAACTTCCTTAACCTGCTTAAGCAGGTTCAGATCGATACCGCGTTCGTCGAAAATCATGCCGTTGGAATCGCTGACTGTGACGGGCTTAGCCCCAACCTGATACAACTTTTCAACAGTGTAAATGGAAACATTGCCGGAACCGGAGACCGTGCAGACCTTACCTTCCAGCGAATCGCCGCGCTCGGCTAGCATGTTCTGGGCGAAATACACCGCACCGTAACCGGTGGCTTCGGTACGCACCAGTGAGCCGCCCCAGTTTAGACCCTTGCCAGTCAGCACGCCTTCGTATTTGCCGGTCAGCCGTTTGTATTGGCCATAGAGGTAACCGATTTCACGACCGCCGACGCCGATGTCGCCCGCTGGAACGTCAACGGTATCGCCAATATGGCGGAATAATTCGGTCATGAAGGATTGGCAAAAGCGCATGATCTCAGCGTCGGATTTGCCCTTGGGATCAAAATTGGAACCGCCCTTGGCACCACCGATGGCCAGACCGGTCAGGGAATTTTTGAAAATCTGCTCAAAGCCCAAAAATTTGATGGTACCGGCGGTGACGTTGGGATGGAAACGCAGTCCCCCTTTATAGGGACCCAGCGCGGAATTGAATTGAATGCGATAGCCCTTGTTGACCTGCACGTTACCCCGATCATCCAGCCAGGCCACCCGGAACAAAATCTGTCTTTCTGGCTCGATAACGCGCTGAATAATATTATTTTTTTGATATTTTGGGTTGCGTTCAAGCAAAGGCTTGATGGTGGAGAGGACTTCTTCGGTGGCCTGGTAAAACTCGGCCTGGGCGGGACTGCTTTGTTTAAGGTAGTTAATGGTATCGGTGATGTAGGAAGACATGTAAGGTGATTCCTGATGGTCTTGATGAAAAAGGCGATGGTCCACTCCGCCCGGCGGAGACTGACCGAGTTCACGCGCATCGCGCAAACCGCTCAAGCCACAGGTCTCGATCCTTTTAATTGGATAACCTCTCTTCCGTCCGATCCGAAGCGGCGGGAGTTTACTCCTTGAGTCGATGACGTTCCATGGTTTCGTGCCACTCCTTTTCCTCGGCGTGCAGATACAAGCCGGTGGTGTCGATGCGGGCATGACGGGCGTTACGCTGTAAAAACTGGATTTCGATACCGGCGTCGGCTTGGTGGGTGATGCTGGTGTGACGAAACCAATGGGTCGAGGCGCGCCGTAATTTTTCAGCCTGATAGGGGTCATCCGCCTCCAGCCGCGCTGCTGCTTTGGCAACCAGATCTTTGATAATCCGATAAATCATATTATCGCCAATACCGCCAGTTCCTTTGAGGTTCAAGACGAGCGGCGTGGTGTCGTCCGGAGCGGGCAGAGGAGAGAGACCATAAAATCGGCGATAGTCGCGCAAGGCTTCCAGCATGTCCTGATTGACGGGAACTTGCGCTTCCTTGCGGCCTTTGCCGATCACGCGCCACCACCAGCGCCCACGAATCTGCATGAAGCTACTCATGGTGTGATTAGCCACTTCACTCACGCGCGGGCCGAGCAGGTAGAGGAGGGCGAGCAAGTACTTCGCTCTGGCGTAATGTTGGCGGTCGCGCTCTTCAGCGCGAGGCAGTGCTTCTACAGTCGCGAGTAGAACTTGCCATTGATCGTGTTCGAGGAAGCGCTCCACCTGACGCAGGGATTGCTGATGGCGACTGCGGCGGCGAGCCAAAGCCAGGGGGTTACCGGCCAAATAACCCGCTTTGACGAGATAGCTGAACAGTGAGTTGATGATCAGCATGGCGACCTTTTGGCTGGCGGGATTGAGTGAGCCGAGAAAGGGTCGCCAACGCGCGCTGAATCGAGGCGCTTTCTGGCCACACCACCGTTCGCGCGGCTGCGGATCGGTCAGAAAGGTTTCGTAGAGGATGCAATCCTCGCGGGTGAGACTGGAAAGAGCCTTGCCGCGTTCCAGCAGCGCCCAGAGCAGCAAGCGTTCAGCTTCCTTGCGGTAATTACGCAGCGTTTGCGGCGAATCGCGGAACTCGGCAAGCCAAGCCTGAACGGCTTCGAGATCATTGCTGGCGGCGAGCTGACACACGACATCGGGTCCGGCGCGGTTGGTTCCCGCACGCCCATCCACTCGTTCCGGGACGACTAATCGCTCCAGGGGGAGGGGTGAAGAAAGCGTTGAGGCAGAGACAAGCATGGTCGTCATAGCGCCGTTTTCGTTGAGTCAGTTCTCGCGGGGACGCTGGCAGTTTAGCGTATTAGGTTATGATTGCGCCCAGATAAACGCGGTCTGTGTACCGCAGACGCAATGCACCACCGCCACGGGCCATGGACGCAATACTGCCAGTCCGGTCCTTGGCTTCATGTCGTAACGGGGGAGAGCGTGATGGCGGCAATTGATGCGCAAGTAAGCACCGGGTTGGCGGGTTTGGATCGGGTTTTTCGGGGGATTATGGCCGGCGATAATATCGTCTGGCAGGTCGATAGCATTGACGATTACCGGCCGCTGGTCGAACCCTTTTGCCAGTATGCGCGCGAACGGGGCCGCAAATTGGTTTATTTCCATTTCGCCCGCCATCAACTGCTGGTCGCGGAAGGCCCTGGCGTGGAGATACAGGTGCTTGACCCTGGCGATGGATTCGAGCCGTTCCTTAGCACAATTCACAAGACCATCGAGCAATCCGGGCGCGGCGCTTATTACGTCTTTGATTGTTTATCTGATCTGGTCGCGGATTGGTACAGCGATGAGATGCTGGGCAACTTTTTCATGCTGACTTGCCCCTATCTCTATGATCTGGAAACGATTGCTTATTTTGCGCTGATGCGCGGCCATCATTCTTTTCACGCGACCGCGCCCATTCTCGATACCACGCAGTTATTTAGCGATATTTATCGGCATCAGGGCGAGTTGTATGTGCGGCCGTTGAAGGTGCAGCAACGCTATTCGCCGACCATGCACCTGTTGCACGTCTGGCGTAACGAAGAATTTGTGCCTGTGACCGACAGCGTGACGATTTCGCAAATCCTGACGCTGTTTCCCTGGTCTGGTCTAAAGGCGAACGATCCCCGGCTCGATATCTGGAATCGCACCTTCCTGGAAGCGGAGGAGGTCGTCGAGGCTGAGCGGGAAAATGCGCCCATGCCCGGTGTGAGCCGCGAGCTGTTGGAACGGACTTTGCGGATGACGGTATCGCGGGATGAGCGCGTCATGCGGTTAGCCCAGCGCTATCTGAGCCTAAGCGACATTCTGGCGATCAAGGCCCGTTTGATCGGCACCGGCTTAATTGGCGGTAAGGCGGTCGGCGTGATCCTGGCGCGGGCAATTCTCAAACAGGCCGATCCACGCTGGCGGGATTTGCTGGAAATTCACGATTCGTTTTTCATCGGCTCGGATGTGTTTTACAGCTATCTGGTGCGTAACGGGTGCTGGTGGGTGCGGGATAAGCAGAAAAGTCCGGCGACGTTTCTGGATGGTGCGGAAACGGCGCGTCGGCGCATCCTGCGCGGCGATTTCCCGGATTATGTGATGCAGCAGTTTTCCGACATGCTGGATTACTTTGGCCAGTCGCCGATCATTGTCCGTTCCAGCAGCTTGCTGGAAGACAATTTCGGCAACGCCTTTGCTGGCAAGTACGACAGCGTATTTTGCGTCAATCAGGGACCACGCGAGAAGCGACTGGACGATCTGCTCTCCGCAATCCGGACCATCTACGCCAGCACCATGAGCGAACGGGCGCTGATGTATCGAGTGCGGCGCGGCTTACTGGATCGCGACGAACAAATGGGCTTACTGGTGCAGCGGGTGTCTGGTGCCCAGCATGGCCCTTTGTTCTATCCGCATGTAGCGGGTGTGGGATTGTCGTTTAACCCGTACGTGTGGAGCGAACAGATCGATCCGGCCATGGGCATGGTGCGGTTGGTGATGGGTCTGGGTACGCGAGCGGTGGACCGGTCCGATGATGATTATACCCGGGTGGTATCGCTGAGCGATCCAGAACGTCGCCCAGAAAGTCATTTCGACAGCGTGCGCCAATATGCGCAGAAACGTATCGATGTGCTGGATTTGGAAGCCAATCAGCTATCCACCCGCCAGTTTGCCGATGTGGCCCGGCAAAGTCCGGATTTACCCCTGAAAATGGTGGCGGCGGTCGATGATGAGCTGGAGCAACGGGCGCGCGAGCGTGGAATGCAGGATGTGTTTCCGTGGGTGCTGACCTTTGAGGAGTTGCTGCGCAATACGCCCTTTGTCCGGGATATGCGCGATCTGTTAACGACCTTGCAGCAGGCTTATGATTATCCAGTAGACGTTGAATTTACTGCTAATTTTGTCGACGAGACGCGCTATAAGATCAATTTGGTTCAGTGTCGACCCTTCCAGGTCCGCGAGGCGGGCACCATCGCCAACCCGCCAGCGCGGATCGAACCAGAACGGCTGGTTTTGGAATCGCATGGCGCGGTTATTGGCCATAGCCGGATTGGCACCATTGACCGACTGATTTATGTGGTTCCAGCGGTCTACGGGCAATTACCGCTAAATGAGCGGCATCAGATTGCCCGGCTGATCGGACAGATCACGCGCTTACGTGGACCCCATGCGGCCAAATGCCTGATGCTGATCGGGCCGGGGCGCTGGGGTACCACCTCGCCGGAATTGGGCGTACCGGTGCGATTTGCCGAAATCAATAATGCGGCTGTGCTGTGCGAGCTGGTGACGATGCACGATGGTCTGGTGCCAGATGTGTCGCTGGGGACGCATTTTTTCAGTGATCTGGTGGAAACCGATATTCTGTATCTGGCGGTTTTCCCGCAACGGCAGGATAACCAGTTAAATGAAGGTTTTTTTGATCAACAGCCGAATCGGTTGGCAGCGTTATTACCCCATGCGGCGGACTATGCCCATTGCGTTCGGGTGATTGATTTGCCGAATGATCAATGTCGGATGTTGCTGCGGTTTAATGCCAATACGCTAAAGCAGTGTGTGTTTTGTTATTTGGAAGCACCTGGCGCGGCAACGGATTCCTAGGTTTTCAGATTTCTATCTTTGCGCCATCCCGTCCGTGCTGTTGATCGATATTTTACAGGGCGGGTTTGGCCTTTTCGTAGCGCCTTTTTTACACAAATCTGGACGGTGCCCTAAAGCGATCGATCCTACGGGCTGGTTAATCGATAGCTTTTTAGGCCAAATGCATTAATATGACTATAGTTTATGACTATAGGAATAACACAGTGTCTTCGCAAATCGTGATTGCCGCCGGTGACTTCAAGGCTCGTTGCCTGAAGCTGCTGGATGAAGTGGCCGAAACCCGTGAACCGCTGGTGATTACCAAACATGGTAAAGCGGTGGCGAAATTGGTACCTATGCCCCCCGAACAGGAACTGTTTGGTGCGCTGGCTGGCAGTGTGCTCGTTGAAGGCGACCTTATCGCTCCGCTGGATTAAGACTGGGAAGCTTGCCGGTGAGTGCAGTGCTATTGGATACGCACGTCCTGATCTGGCTGGTAGCGGGCAGTTCGCGCTTGGGCAGCCGGTCTCGGTCTTTTATACAGGAAGCGGCCCAAGATAATATTCTGCTTGTCTCCGCGATCACCCCTTGGGAGATCGCCATGTTGGTTAGTAAAGGGCGGCTGGTGTTGGATCGAGAGGTGGGCGAATGGATAGCAGTTGCCTTGGCGCTACCGGGCATTCGGCTCACGCCGCTCTCACCGGAGGTCACCATCGCCAGCACCCGTTTATCCGGAACGATTCACGCGGACCCGGCCGACCGAATTCTTGCCGCCACGTCCCGGCATCTCAATGCCATTCTCGTCACTGAGGACCAGCGCTTACTGGATTACGGCGCGGCAGGCCATCTGAGAACCCTGAGAGCGGCGACCTGAGAGGGAGCACCCCAAAGACTTTCATAGTCGATCCAAGCCGATTTAAAGTCAAAACCGTAATTCATGATTATGGGGATAATCTTGAATTTTTCGTATTATAATTCGTAATAATACGTGTTACGTAATAATTTATTAATGATAAAATCAAGCCTTCATAGATCATACTCACGGAACTTGAAACCATGGCTCGAACCGGTATTACCTTCGAAGACGTTCGCTGTGCTGCGGAATCTCTATTAGGTCGCGGCCTGAATCCCACCATCCAGCGCGTACGTGAAGTGCTGGGCACTGGCAGCAACACCACGATCAGCGAACACTTAAAAAATTGGCAACAGCAATTAGCCGAGGCACCAAAAATCGTACTTCCACCGACCGTACCTGAAGCGGTCGCATTAGCATTGGATACCTTTTGGAAAATTGCAGTGCAACAGGCCGAGACCACGTTTGATGAGCAACGCAAGCGGGCCGCTCAAGCCGCCGCCGCCGCTGAGCAGGCGCGTGACGCTGCTATCGCTGAGCAGCACCAAATTCAGGCCGAAATCGAACAGCTCCGTCACCAGCTCAAAATCACACAAACGGCGGCTCGCGATGTAGCCGACCGCTTATTGGTGGAACAAGAGCGCCGCGCCAATGCTGAAACAGCAACTCAGGCAGCCGAACAGCAGATTCAGGCAGCCCACAATACGCTTGGCCAAATTCGTGCCGAGGCCGCCGCGCGCGTCGCCCAACTGGAGGTGATGCTCCAGCAAACGCGCGCTGATGCGGAAAAACAACTCAACGACGCCCAGCAGCGTTTTGAAGCGGAAACGCAGCGTGCGGCAATCGGCGAGGCGCGCTTTGTAGAGCTTTTGGCGCAGCTGCGCACTGAACAAGCCAGCGAACGGCAGAATTTTGCTCAAGAACGACAGAATTGGCACGAGCATGAACGTTTGCAAGTGACTGAAAATAGCCTGCTAAAAGCTAATTTAGCAGCGACTGAACAGCAACGGAACACGATAAGCGCTGAACTGGAACAGGCTCGGCTTTTGCTCGAAAAGTCGAAAACCCACTATCTGGAAACAGTGCGCCAAGCCGAAGCACTACGCGGTGAATTAAAGGCCGTGTTAGCAGATCGAGACCGCCTGCAAAAGCAATCGCCGCTCAAACCCCTCTCCACTCGAGCCAAGGCCGATGAATCTTCCCGTACACGACGCCCCGCCTCACCCCGTAAACTTCGGGTAAAACCTGTTGAGTAGTAAGGATAGCTGCTACCATTTATTGTGTTAATTCCACGACCAGCGAGGGGACCCAGCCAGGGACCGCTGGCTACCGATGAGTCATGAGCGAGGTCTGCACTGATTATGAATGCCGTGGTTCAAGCCCAGGCTGAAAGCCGCCATCTTCTCTCCGGTAATGAGGCGGTCGCCCGCGCTGCCTGGGAAGCGGGCGTTCGCGTCGCCGCTGCCTATCCCGGCACTCCCGCCACCGAAATTCTCGAAAATATCGCCCTTTATCCGGATATTCACTCGGAATGGTCAGTTAATGAGAAAGTAGCGGTCGAAGTCGCTATCGGTGCCTCGCTAGCCGGATCGCGCGCCCTGGCCGCGATGAAACATGTCGGCATGAATGTCGCCTCGGACGCCTTTATGACCCAATCGCTGGCCGGGGTGGTCGGTGGACTGCTGATCGTGGTGGCCGACGATGTGGGGCTATCGTCGTCGCAGAACGAACAGGATTCGCGCTATTGGGGCCGTTTCGGCCACATGCCGATCCTGGAGCCAGCGGACTCCCAGGAAGCTTATGAGATGGTCAAGCGCGGCTTTGCTATTTCCGAGGAGTATGAAACGCCGGTCATCCTGCGTATGACCACCCGCGTTTGTCACGTCAAAGCCATGGTCATTGTTGCAGGTGAGCGGATCGAACATCACGCCGCCGGTTTCCAGAAGAACCCTCAGCGCTGGGTCATGACCCCAGCCAATGCCAAACCGCGTTTGCCCATCATGCACGAGCGGGATCGGACCTTGCGCGCCTTAAGTGAAATTATCGATCTCAATTTCGACTGCACCGGTCATGATCGACGCATGGGTTTTATTACGTCCGGCCCGGCGTTTATGCACGTCCGCGAAACGTTCCCGAATGCGCCGGTTCTCAAACTTGGTTTCAGCCACCCCGCACCGTTGGAGAAGATTCGCGATTTCGCCGGTCAAGTGGATACGCTGGTCGTGGTTGAAGAGACTGAGCCATTGTTGGAAACGGAAATTCGCGCCGCCGGTTTAACGGTGCAAGGCAAGGAGATTCTGCCGCGCTTTGGCGAATTGGCCCCCAGCGTGCTGCGACCTGCCATCAAACCGCTACTGGGCGAACCTTACAGTGCCCCAGCGCGCGCTCAATCCAGCGTCTTCCCGCGCCCGCCGACGATGTGCGCCTCGTGCCCGCATCTTGGCCCCTACTTCGCCCTCTCCCACATCCGCAACCTGAATATCATCGGCGATATTGGTTGCTATACCCTCGGCGCTGGCCATCCCTGGAACGCCCTGGATACCTGTATCAGCATGGGCGCGTCACTCAGCATGGCCCATGGCATGGACAAAGGGCGCGGCGAATCGGATGCAAAGAAAAGCATCGTTGCAGTCATCGGCGATTCCACCTTCCTGCACATGGGCATGCAGGGTCTGCTCAACATGATCTATAACCGGGGCAATATCACCGTACTGCTGCTTGATAATCGCTCGGTCGGCATGACTGGCGGTCAGGAAAATCCCGGTACCGGCCAGGATTTACACGGTTTGCCTGCGCCGCGCCTGGATTTTGCCAAGCTGGTCGAAGCGCTGGGTGTTCGGCCCGAACGGATCCGCATGGTCGATCCCTATGAGTTGCCGACCATGGTCAAGCTGGTGCGGGAAGAGACCCGGATGGAAGAGCCGTCGGTCATTATCACCAACCGCCCCTGCTCACTCACGGATCGTTTTGAGCATCTTAAGCCCTATACGGTGATCGACGACAAATGCACCGGTTGCGGCAACTGCATCGACTTGGGGTGTCCGGCGATCTCTGTCGCCCGTCGCGAAACCGTTACCGCTAAAAGCGGTAAGACGAAGGAGCTGGTTTTTGCTCATATCGATAGCAATGCCTGTACCGGTTGCCACATGTGCGTCGAAACCTGCGCACCGGAAGCGATCATCCAGCCCCAGCCGCAATGGCCAGATCGCGTGATTCGGATTCAACCCCATGCTTGAAAGCATCACCAACATTTTAGTCGTCGGCATCGGTGGCCAGGGCGTGATGACCGCCGCTGAAATGCTCGCCCGCACGGCTTTAAGTCAAGGGTACGATGTTAAAAAAACCGAAGTGGCCGGTATGGCTCAGCGCGGCGGCGTGGTCTCTTCGCATGTGCGCTTCGGTCCCAAGGTCTATTCGCCCCAGATTGATCCCGGTGAGGCGGATTTGCTGATTGGCTTTGAAGTCGCTGAAAGCCTGCGCTGGCTGTCGTACTTGCGACCGACTGGCGTGGCGATGGTCAACACCCTGCGCATTGCGCCGCCGGTGGTCTCGGTTGGCCTTTATGCTTATCCCGAAGATCCCATCGGAGAACTGGCAGCAGCCGGTATCGAAGTCCACGCCTTTGATGCCGGAGCCATTGCTGGCCAATTAGGGAACCCAAAACTGGTCAATACCATCATGCTCGGCGCAATCAGCGACCATCTACCCTTCCCCGCTGATGTTCTTAAAGGCAATATCGTCGAAGGGTTTCGGGCCTATAAGCCCAAACTGGCGGAGATCAACGCGCGGGCTTTTGAAGCGGGTCGGGAAGCGGGCCACGCAAAAGCACTTTCTGGGATTCCAGCCGCCCAAGCTAGAGAAAAAGATGAAAAACAGCAAATGGAATAATGTCTTAGCGTTCACCCTATTCCTGGTCGGTACCAGTATTGCCCAGGCCGACCCCATTAAGATCGGCGCGTTCCTGGCAGTGACCGGCCCCGCCTCCTTTCTTGGCGATCCCGAACTGAAGACGTTGCAAATGTACGTTGATGAAATCAACGCCAAAGGCGGCGTCAAGGGTCGCAAGCTCGAACTGATCCACTACGATACTGGCGGAAACGCAAAGGAAGCAGTGGGCTTCGTCAAACGACTGATTAAAAGCGATAACGTGGATTTACTGATCGGTGGGACCACCACCGGCGACACAATGGCCGTCGTCACGGATGTAGAGAAGGAAGGTGTTCCCTTTATCTCATTGGCCGGCGGGGTGGAAATTATCGAGCCGGTCAAGAAATGGGTTTTCAAAACGCCTCATACCGACCGCATGGCGGCGGCTAAAATATTTGCGGATTTGCGTAAACGAGGCCTGAGTAAAATCGCCCTGATCACCGGCGACGGCGGTTTCGACAAATCCGGCCGCGCGCAAATCCTCAAACTAGCCCCGGAATACGGCATGACGCTGGTCGCTGATGAATCCTATGGCAATAAAGACACTGACATGACCGTCCAGTTAACCAAGATTCGTGGTTCAGGGGCAGAGGCGATCATCAATTTCGGCTTGGGACAAGCGCCCGCCATCGTCACCAAGAATCTCAAGCAGCTTGGCATTGCCCTACCTCTCTATCAATCGCATGGGGTCGCGTCCAAAACCTTCATTGATCTGGCCGGTGAAGCTGCCGAAGGTGTCCGCTTGCCAGCCGCCGCCTTAGTCGTCGCCGAGCAGTTGCCCGATACTGACCCGCAGAAACCCATCCTATTGGCTTACAAAAATCAGTACGAAACCAAGCACGGCCCCATCTCTGCCTTCGGGGGTCACGCTTATGATGGTTTGATGATCGCCGTTTCGGCGATTGAGCGGGCAGGCGGTAACGATAAAGCGAAAATACGCGACGAAATTGAAAAAACCAAAGGCTTTATCGGTACATCGGGCGTGTTCAACCTCAGCCCGGAAGATCATTTGGGCCTCAATGTGGATGCGTTCAAACTGGTGGAAATTCGGGATGGTCACTGGAAAATTATTGAGTAGAACCGCTCCATGCTTGATCTGTTGTTCCAGTTACTGGTAACTGGCATCACTGTCGGTTCCTTGTATGCGTTGATCGGTTTGGGCTTTGCGCTGATCTATAACGCCTCCGATGTCGTTAATTTCGCTCAGGGCGAGTTTGTGATGCTGGGGGCCATGACGGCTATTGCGTTATTAAAATTTGGTTTACCGCTGCCCTTAGCCGCTTTGCTGGCCACTTTGGCGACAGTGGCGATTGGCTTGCTGCTGGAACGGTTCGCCATCGAACCGGCAGCGAGTACGTCGGTAGTGACCACGATTATCATCACCATCGGCGCAGCAATTTTTCTGCGTGGCGCGGCCCTCTTGCTCTGGGGCAAGGATTTTCACGCTTTACCCGCGTTTAGCGGCGATACGCCGCTAAAACTGGGCAGCGCCACGCTCTTACCCCAGAGCCTGTGGGTACTTGGCGTTACAGCTTTACTGGTGATGATGGTGCGGATTTTTTTCGACCATACCTTGCTTGGTAAAGCGCTGCTGGCCTGTTCATTCAACCGAGTCGCGGCCCAGGCGGTCGGCATCAACGTCAAGATCATGCTGGGGCTGGCTTATGGGCTTTCGGCCGGTTTGGGTGCCATCGCGGGCATTCTGATCGCCCCTATTACCTTTAGCTCTTACGAAGCGGGTGCCATGCTCGGCCTGAAGGGGTTTTCCGCCGCCATTGTGGGTGGTATCGGTAACCCGATGGGAGCTGTTGCCGGTGGCGTCTTACTCGGCGTCCTGGAATCGCTGGGAGCGGGTCTGATTTCGTCCGGTTACAAGGATGCGATTGCCTTTGTATTCGTGCTGATGGTGCTATTTTTCGAGCCGACCGGCCTGTTCGGTCATAAAGTCACCGAGCGGGTTTGAACCGATGCGGTTGGCCGGTTTTTATGGCTTGGCGGCGCTGGTGGCGTTGCTGCCTCTGTTATTTCCCGGCAACTATTTTGTCGTCGTCGTCGGCGCATCGGCTGGCTTGAATGTCATCTTGGCGGTTGGGCTGAATCTGCTGATGGGGTATGCGGGCCAGATTTCGCTCGGCCATGCCGCCTTCTTCGGTCTGGGTGCCTATGCTTCCGCGATCCTCACCACCCGCTTTGGCTGGCCCTCGCTCCTGGCGCTTGCTACCGGTCTCCTGGCGACAGGTTCGCTCGCCTGGTTATTCGCCCGACCGATCTTGCGCCTGCGTGGACATTACCTGGCAATGGCAACCTTGGGCTTTGGGGTGATTGTCCATGTCATCCTGGTGCAGGCCACGCACTGGACTGGCGGCCCCGATGGGCTGTCCGGCATCCCGACGCTGAATCTATTAGGCTGGCCGGTTGATGGCGACTTGCAATGGTACGCTGTGATTATGGCCGCCATGCTGTTCGTCGTCTGGTTAACGCTAAACCTCGTCGACTCCCAGGTCGGGCGCGCTTTACGAGCAGTACACGGCTCCGAATTTGCCGCCCAGATGATGGGCGTCGATACCGGTCGCGCCAAGACCCAGGTCTTCGTCATTTCCGCGCTGTTCGCCGCTTTTGCCGGTAGTTTGTTCGCACATCAGCAAGCGTTCGTCAGTCCTGATTCGTTCAACCTCACAGTTTCGGTCGAGCTGGTGACCATGGTGGTGCTGGGGGGCCTGGCTTCGACCTTCGGCGCTGTGTGCGGTGCGGTGGCCCTGACCCTGCTTCAGCAGGGCCTGGTAGTTTTTGAAGACTATGAGATGTTGATTCATGGTGCTTTATTGATGGCGGTGATGATCTTCCTGCCGCAAGGGTTGTTTGTGGGCCTACATCAAGCAGCCCGGCGCATGGGGTCTGTGTTAAAGCGCCGTCAGCCCGAATCCTCTGCTTGATGCTGCTATGACTGATCCGCCGCTGACTGCACCACTTTCGCCTCTATTGGCTGTGACCGGGTTAGAACAAAGCTTCGGTGGTGTCATGGCGCTGGCCGGAGTCAGCTTTCAGGTTACGGAAGGGTTGATTTACGCGGTAATCGGTCCGAATGGAGCCGGGAAAACTACGCTATTTAATGCTTTGTGTGGCTTCTACCAACCCTCCGCTGGTTCGATCCAGTTTGCAGATCAGCAGCTTTTGGGCTTGCCGCCTTACCGGATCGCCGCCTGCGGCGTGGGACGCACCTTTCAGAATCTACAACTGTTTTTCAATATGACCGTGGTCGAAAACGTCATGGTTGGTTGCCACTTGCGCACCCGGACGGGTTTATTAGCCGCCGCCCTGCGCTTACCGACGATTCAACGTCAGGAACAGCGCCTACGCACCTGGGCCATTGAGGCGCTGGCACTTTGTGGATTGGCCGATCATGCCGAACACCCGGCGGGTGCCTTGCCCTACGGGCTGATGAAACGGGTTGAAATCGCCCGCGCGCTCGCCGCCAAACCGCGTCTGCTCTTGCTTGATGAACCGGCCGCCGGTCTCAATGACACCGAAACCCTGGCCTTGCGGGAGTTGATCACCCGGATTCGTACCAGCGGCGTCACCGTGTTACTCGTTGAGCATCACATGCCGCTAGTCATGAGCGTCTCTGATCGACTGCTGGTTCTGGATTATGGCAGTGTGTTGGCCGAGGGCGCTCCGGTGGAAATCCAGGGTGACCCGCGCGTGGTGGCTGCGTATCTGGGAGGAGAAGTGCGTTATGCCGTCTGACCCAGCGAGTTTATTGCAGATCACTGATCTAAGTAGCCATTATGGTCCGGTGCGGGCGATTCATCAGGTGAACCTGCACGTTGCGCCCGGCGAACTGGTGGCGATTGTCGGCGGTAATGGCGCTGGTAAAACCACCCTCCTCCACACTTTATCCGGCTTACACTCAGCCAGCAGCGGCGCGATTTATTTCGCCGGTCAGGACATCACCCGTTGGCCACCCTATCGCATTGTCGCTTCGGGTATCTGTCAGGTATTAGAAGGTCGTCAGGTATTTGCCCCGCTCAGCGTCGAGGACAACCTCCGCTTGGGAGCGTACCGCCAACACGGTGACCCGGCCTGGTTGCGGGAGACATATCAGTGGGTCTATACCTTGTTCCCGATTCTGGCCGAACGCCGCCGCCAACCTGCCGGTACGTTATCCGGCGGCCAGCAACAGATGTTAGCGATTGGTCGCGCCCTACTCGGCCGCCCGCGCCTGCTGCTGTTGGATGAACCCTCAATGGGGCTGGCGCCGTTACTGGTCGAGGAAATATTTCGAGTCATCGTCGAACTGAACGGTCGTGGTGTGACGGTCTTGCTCGTCGAGCAAAACGCTCGTGCTGCCCTGGCAATCGCCGGGCGCGGCTATATTCTTGAAATCGGCCGCATTGCTAAAACTGCACCGGCAGCGGAATTACTGGCCGATGATGACGTGCGCCGGGCTTATCTGGGCTATTGAGGAGCAGAAAAATCATGTACGTAGACCGGATCATGACCCGTGACGTTGTGCAAATCGATGAAAACACAAGGTTTACCCAGCTTGCGGCGTTAATGCGCGATCATCATATCCGCCATCTGCCAGTGGTGCGCGATGGCCATTTGGTAGGACTCGTCACCTCGCGCGATCTTGAACGGGTAGCGCCTTCGCCGATTACGACGCTTTCAGTTGGCGAGGCTAACTATCTGCTAGGCAAGCTGACCGCCGCTAAGCTAATGCGCACCAAGGTGATTACCTGTGCTCCCGATACGCTGGTCGAAGAAGCCGCTCGCCTCCTGCGTCAGGAAAAAATCGGCTGTCTGCCGGTGGTCGAAACCGACGGCAAGTTGGTTGGCATTCTCACCCACGAAGACCTACTGGATTTCTTTCTCGAAATCACCGGCTGCCTGACCGAAGACACGGCTCGCATTGCTGTCCATCTACCCGATGAGATCGGGCAGTTGGGACGCTTTTTGACGGCGATTAACGAAGGGGGTGGCTATATCGCCACGGTAGTCTCGCCGGTGCATCCTGATCAAACCGGCCTGCGCATCGTCGTTGTCCGCTATCGGGCGGCGGATCCGCGCGTCCTGAATCGGCGCCTGCGGGATCTCGGTTATGACCTGATGACTGAAACTTTACCGGTCGCCGTTCCTGCGGTCTGATCGGACTGCTGACAAAAAACCAACGGGAGGCCCACCATGATTCTGGATACTGAACAGGAAACGCTACCGCGCGAGGAATTACAGGCGCTGCAAGTCCGCCGATTGCGTGCAACCGTCGAGCGTTGTTATCAGACCGTTAAATACTATCGCGATGCGATGGACGAATTAGGCGTTAAACCCCATCACTTAAAATCCGTGGCTGACGTGCGCCTGCTCCCATTCACTAAAAAAGAAAATCTGCGCGAGAACTATCCCTTCGGCATGTTTGCAGTGCCGACCGATCAAGTGGTGCGCATTCACGCCTCCAGTGGCACCACGGGAAAACCGACCGTGGTCGGTTATACCCGTCGCGACGTGCGCACCTGGGCGCGGGTGATGGCGCGCAGTCTGGCCGCTGCCGGGTTGCGGTCGGGCGACCGTTTGCACAACGCCTATGGCTATGGTCTCTTTACCGGTGGTTTAGGGCTGCATTATGGCGCTGAGGAGTTGAGCGTTATGGTGACGCCGATCTCCGGGGGACAGACTCAGCGCCAGATCATGCTGATCCAGGATTTCGAGCCGACCGGTTTATCCTGCACACCCTCCTACGCCCTCAATCTCGCCGAGGCCGCCGAAGACATGAAGGTGGATTTGCGCAAATTGCCGCTCAAGGTCGGTATTTTCGGTGCCGAACCGTGGACCGAGGAGATGCGCTACGAACTGGAATCGCGGCTTGGCATTGACGCTATAGATATTTACGGTCTGTCCGAAGTGATCGGACCCGGCGTCGCCACGGAGTGCATTGAAGCCAAGAATGGCCTGCACGTTTTCGAGGATCATTTTTTGGTTGAAGCGGTCGATGTCGATACAGGCCAACCGATTCCTTATGGTGAGCCTGGCGAAATCGTCATCACTTCGCTCACTAAGGAAGCGTTTCCTGTGCTGCGCTATCGCACCCGCGATGTATCGATCCTGGATCCTGCGCCTTGCCGCTGTGGCCGTACCCATGTTCGCATGAAGCGGGTTACCGGCCGTACCGATGACATGCTGATCATTCGTGGCGTCAACGTCTTTCCATCGCAAGTTGAAGCGATTCTTATGCAAACGGAAACCCTGACCCCGTTCTATCAATTGGAAATCGTGCGGGAAGGTAATCTTGATTTATTGACGGTCAACGTCGAAGGCAGTCCGCCGCTGGTCGCACAAGGCCCGGTTGCTATGGAGCGCGTCGGTCATAAGGCTCAGAAAGATATTAAGGATTTCATCGGCGTGACGGCTCAAGTCGTGGTCAGGCGCACTGGCGAGTTACCCCGCTCTGAAGGTAAGGCCGTGCGCGTCATTGATCATCGTAAAAAACAAAAATAACGTTTCTTTTAACCTTGCTCTGGTTGCGCGCAATGCTGACAAAGCTATACTTTTCATGATGATTTAACCATGAAAACTGGAGTTTGCGCGCATGGCCGCTACGCAAAAATTTCGCACCATTACTGTTTCCAGCACCCTTGGTGAGGATGTCCTGTTATTCCGACGCATGAAGGCATGTGAACAGCTCAGCCGACCTTTCGATTTCTCCCTGGATCTCTATAGCGAGAACACGAACATCAAGTTTACTGATGTGTTGGGGCAGCCGATGGTGGTGTGGCTCAATTTATCCAGGGATGATCGGGTTCGTTACTTTCATGGTCTGGTAAGCCAGTTCCGTCAGCGGAGCAACCAAGGTAACTATGCGATCTATCAGGCGACGCTGCGGCCTTGGCTATGGTTTCTCAGTCGCACTGCTAACTGTCGAATTTACCAGCACCTATCGGTTCCAGAGATCGTCAAAGCGATTTTTCGGGAACATGGTTTCAACGATTTCCAGATTCGCCTGACCGAGCAGTACCTGCCGCGTGAGTACTGTGTGCAATGCCGGGAAACGACGCTGGATTTTGTAAACCGCCTCCTGGAAGAAGAAGGTATTTATTATTATTTCAAGCACGAGAAAGACCGACATATCCTGGTCTTGGCCGACTCACTAGCTGCACACGAGCCGTTTCCCGATTATGCGGAAGTGCCCTACCGACCGGCGGAGATGCGCGAGCGCCGCTACATCGAGCACATCACCGATTGGGAAATGACCCAGCAAGTGCAGCCTGGCGCCTATGCCCATACCGATTTTGATTTCAAAGTGCCGCGTAAAAACCTTTACCGGCGCTTGGGAATGTCGCGCCACCACGCACACGATCATTACGAAATCTATGACTATCCCGGCGATTACACCGAGTCGGGGCCAGGTCAAAGCTGCGCACGGATACGCCTGGAAGAATTGCGGGCGCAATACGAAAACGTTGAGGGGCGTAGTGATGCGCGTGGTCTGGCCACTGGACGGTTGTTCTCATTGGTTCAATTCCCGCGCGCCGACCAGAATCGCCAGTATCTTCTAACTTCGACCATCATTAAGCTGGATTCGGACGATTACGAATCGCGTCTGGAGGGTGAACCAACCGGTTTACTGTATGACTGTTACTTTAATGCAATGGATGCCAACGAACCCTACCGTCCACCGCGCGTAACGCCTAAAGCGTTAGTGCGTGGCCCGCAAACCGCAACAGTGGTGGGGCCGCAAGGCCAGGAGATTTGGACTGACCAGCATGGGCGGGTGAAATGCCAGTTCCATTGGGACCGCTACGGCGGCTCGGATGAAAATAGCTCCTGCTGGATACGGGTTTCCCAACCGTGGGCAGGTAAGAACTGGGGCGGGATTTCCATTCCACGCATCGGGCAGGAGATAGTTGTCGATTTTCTGGAAGGTGATCCAGATCGGCCGATTATTACCGGACGGGTTTACAACGGCGCTAATAAGCCACCTTATCCTCTGCCCGCTGGTGCAGTGATCAGCGGGATGAAGACTAATACCACTGGCAAAATCGGCTATCAGGCAGACACGCCGCCCGCGCGGGCGGCCTCGATTGGAGAAGAGGCAGGGTGCTACCGTTATTCGTTGGGTCATAATTTTACCAGCCTTCCTTATCGGTTGATTTGTGATACGCCACCTCTTTATACGCTGGGGACATCGGTAGCTAAGGCAACAGGGGGCGCTGGTGAGCAATCTTCTCAAAGCGGTTCAGATCAAGCTGGGCGATTTATCAATCCTGTGGGGCAAAGCTTTGAGCAAATGATTGCTAATGTTCGTAATCTGACTAAACCGCCGATTCAGAAAGACGGTAGTCCTGGTTATAACGAAATTTGTATGGATGACACCAAGGGTCAGGAGTTGATGCGACTACATGCCCAGTATGATCAGGATTCGACCGTTAATAATGATGAGCGCTCACAGGTGGGCAATGACCGAATACGTAGTGTCGGCAATAATGAAACGGCAAGTGTTGGCAATGATGCAACGCGCGTGGTCGGTAATAATTCCTCCGAGTCTATTGGCCAGAATAAAGTGATTACAGCAGGAACTTCAATTACGTTAAAGTGTGGAGCTTCTACTATCCACATGAATCAGGCTGGTGTGATTACTATTAGTGGCTCACTGATTACAGTACTGGGAACGGCAAGTATCAACGTAGCTGCTCCGATTACTAATATAGTCGGTGCAGGTGTGATGACGACGACTGGAGCAATAAACGTGGTCAGTGGCGTTACTACTCATGTACTTGGTGCTTCGCTTGGGAATTTTCAGGGGGGCAAGGCGGTACTATCTAGCAGTAGCGAAACTTTGGTCGTGGGACCAGTAGTCAAAATTAATAGTTAGCATGAACGCGGTTGGGGAGGTTTAGTATTATGGGAACCGAACATGAGATGATGTTAAAATTTGTTGGTGTTGAATTTCTCCCGCCCAATATGTTGTTCCTGAATGATTCTGCAACTGCACGAAAACTGCTTGAAGCGGCTCATTCCGGGCAGCTTGATTTGGCACAATTACCTCTTCCCACACTCCCGATCCGCCAGATTTTTGCAGACCAACAAGGCGATCATTACTTAGTTGTCCCCACCGATGGGGATTCGCCGGTGGCATTGCCTTATATCACCGGTTCAGAACTGAGTAATCTGACTGATACGAGTCAAGGTGGTTTCATGCCGGTCGAGCAGTTGATAAAGGCTTCTTCATCCGCCGCGCCATCCTCAAGCACTTCCCCTGATCCGGCGAAGCTGATCGGCCAATTGACCACGGAACTGGCGAAAAGCCTAGCGCAAGGTGAATCAGTCGGGGGAGCTGCGTTGGGTCAACTTCAGTCGCAGCTCGCCGGTTTGGTGCTGAGACAAGTACCGGAGCAGTTTCGTGGTATTGCGGGAGAAGCCATTAAAAAAGGCATGGAGAAAGCCCCACAACTTCTGAATGACCTGATGCGTAGTGATCCTGGTGGATCGATGAAAAATCTTCTGGGCGATCTAAATATGGGTAATGTAGCCAGTATGGCTGCTGGGAGCTTAGTAGATCAGGGATTTAGTGCATTAGCTGATACCTGGAAAGTAGATGATAACTCCAGCACTTTAGAGCATGTGGCACATCAATATGGTATGGAGGCTTTAGGAGAGGTCAAAGGATATGTAACTGAAAAATTAAAGGATTTTGTGAAAGAGGCTATGAAGGAGGGCTTAACATCAGCGACTGATAAGCTGAGTAATGGATTCGGCAATACTTTGGAAGATCTTGGTAAAAAATTTGACCTTTTCTTCAATGGAATGAAATCTAATGCAATTTTACCGGCGGCGTATATCACATCCAAGGATAATAAAGCAGATGTTGTAATTACTGGTTTTCCAACTGTTTTTGTGGATGGACAGCCGATTTCACGAATTACCGATTTACTAGATCCCTCCAAAAAAATCATTCTTGAGGGAGCGGCGACAGTGTTAGCAGGCGGCCTACCTGTAGGTCGGGTGACGAGCGATACTGCAATACCAAGTGACTTAGTGGATGGAGCAAAAACTGTTTTAATTGGTGGGCCTTCAGTAAGAATTGCATCGCCGATTACACTGAAAAGTAGGCTTGGACAACCTGGCACGCTACCTCAGAAACCACAACCACCGGAGGAGCTACCTCAGAAACCACAACCACCGGAGGAGCTACCTCAGAAACCACAACCACCGGAGGAGCTACCTCAGAAACCACAACCACCGG